>JADMIO010970579.1_pt1 | contig 19265 bp, 11 predicted proteins | sample 8958161 | NCBI WGS metagenome assembly JADMIO01 (sample SAMN16585339, study PRJNA669376) | soil metagenome | isolation source: Crop rotation soil | place: USA: Cullars Rotation, Alabama | collected 2011
GCCTTGCACGAGTACCAGCCGCTGGTGCGGCGGGTATGCCGGCTGTATTGCCAGGATGCCGACGACCGGCAGGATTTATTTCAGGAAATAGTCTTGCAGCTGTGGCGCGCGTGGCCGCGCTACGTGCCGCAGCCCGATGCCAAGCTCAGCACTTGGCTCTACCGCATCGCCCTGAACGTGGCCATCTCCAATCTGCGGCAGCGCACCCGCCGCCCGGCTTCGGTGAGCGTTGAGGATGAGGCCTGGCACCTGGCCCAGCCTACCGATAGCAGCGCCTATGAGCCCGAGGAAACGGCGGCGCTCTACGCCGCCATCAACCGGCTATCTGATGTGGATAAGGCTTTTGTGCTGCTATACCTGGAAGACAGACCCTATGAGGAAATGGCCGAAATTCTAGGTATTACGCAGAACAATGTGCGCGTAAAAATGCACCGGGTGCAGGAAAAGCTGCGCAAGCAACTAGTGCGGGCTTAATTTTTTAATCAGCTATAGTTTATGGAACTTGACGACCTGCGCCGCCAGTGGCAGCAATCCAACCTGACGCCGCCCGCGCTGAACAAGGTGGCGCTGACACAATTGCTAGCCCAACAGTCGGGCAGCGTGCTGGCCAAGCTGCGCCGCAATGCCCGGCTGGAGCTGGGCCTCAATTACGCGCTGCTGCCACTGGCGGTGGTACTGGTAGGCTGGGCATCGGAGCTGTGGGTGCGGCTGCTAGGCGGGCTGCTGGGCCTGGTGGCCGGGGTGTGCATCTACTACTTTTACCGCAAGCTGGGGCTGCTGCGCGAGATGGACAACCCGGCCGACGACCTGCGGGGGCATTTGGGGCGCATCACGCGGGGCTTGCGAGCGCTTATTCGATTTTACTACCGCCTCACGCTGGCCATGATTCCGGTAACGCTGCTCCTGAACGTAGTAATGGTGCTGACTACGCTGCGCGGCCCGGCAACTCCTATGAAAATAAGTGTGGTTTTGGTGGCCCTACTGGTCCTCGGCGGCTTGCTTTATTGGCCCGTAGCCCGCCTTACCACCTGGTATTTGCAGCGCCTCTACGGCCAGCACCTCGACCGCCTCGAAGGCCAATTGCGGGAGCTGGATGAGCCGGCGGCTTAATCATTCAGACCTGTTTTCTATCAGTTGGAGGAGGCTGACTGCCGTTTGGCGAGCAAAAACGGCTAGTTGGTACCCTGGGCGGTTACTTTTACCCTGCGTTTTTCCTATATCCTTTTTTCTCATGCAAAAACCTACCGCAGCGCCCATCCTGGAAGTGCGCGACGTGCGCAAGCAGTACGCCGCGCACACGGCCCTCGACGGCGTGAGCCTGGCCGTGCCCGAGCAAAGCATTTTTGGCCTGCTGGGCCCCAACGGCGCGGGCAAAACCTCGCTTATCCGCATCATCACCCAGATAACTGGGGCCGACTCGGGCGAGGTGCTTTTCAGAGGCGAGAAGCTGAACCCGAGCCACATCGGCCAGATTGGCTACCTGCCGGAGGAGCGCGGCCTCTACAAAAAAATGAAGGTAGGCGAGCAGCTCATTTACCTGGCCCGGCTGCGGGGCCTGAGCCGGGCCGAGGCTGTGGCGCGCATCAAAAAATGGCTCGACCGCTTCGACATCAAAGTGTGGGCCGAGAAGAATGTGGAAGACCTCAGCAAGGGTATGCAGCAGAAGGTGCAGTTTATTGCCACGGTACTGCACGAGCCCAAGCTGATAATCCTGGATGAGCCGTTTTCGGGTTTCGACCCCATCAATGCCAACCTCATCAAGGACGAGATTTTACGGCTGAAGGAGGAGGGCGCGGCCATCATTTTCTCGACGCACCGCATGGAGTCGGTGGAGGAGATGTGCGACAGCATTGCTCTCATCAACCGCTCGCGCAAGGTGCTCGACGGGCCGGTGCGGGCCATTCGCAACGAGTTTAGAAACAACACTTACGCCGTGGAGGGCCAGGGCCGGTTGATGCTCATACACCCCGATTTTGAGGTGCTGGAGCAGAAGGAGCGCGAAAACAATCACTTCTACGCTCGCATTCAGCTGCACGCTGGCACCAGCCCCAACGACCTGCTGCGCGCCCTCATCGGGCAGGTGCAGGTGCACGATTTTCGCGAGCAGGTGCCAAGCATCAACGATATTTTTATTCGGCGCGTGCGCGAAACCATGCCCGAAACTCTCAACGAAACCGCCAACGCTCTTCTGTAAAACCATATGGCTTCTAACTTTTTACTCGTAGCCCAGCGCGAATACCTGACGCGGGTGCGCAAGCGGGCCTTTGTGGTGCTCACGCTGCTGGTGCCGTTTCTGATAGCGGGGTTTGGGGTGGTTATCGGCAAGATTGCGACCTCCGACGAGGGCATCGAAGTAGTGGACGTGCGCGACGAAAGCGGCTTGGGCATTGGCACGCAGTTGGCGCAGGCCTCTACGCCGCAGTTTCAGTTTTTGCCGGTTGTGGGCTCATTGCCCGAGGCCAAGCAGAATTTTCAGAAAGACAAGCACGCGGGCCTGCTGTACCTGCCCGCTGGCCTAAAGGTGGAAGACCCGCAGGGAGTACAGTTTTTTGGCAAAGGCAACATCAGTTTCAGCAAAGAAGAACAAGTGCAAAAGTCGCTGACCAATGCCTTGGCCGAGCTGAAAATGAAGCGCACTGGCCTCACGCAAGCCCAACTCGACCAGCTGCGGGCCAAGGTGCCGCTCAGCGCGATTAGGGTTGATGAATCTGGTAAAGAGAAGGATAGTAACTCGGGGGTCACTACATTTCTGGCAGGAGCGCTGGCGGTGGCTATCTATCTATTTATTTTCCTCTACGGCGTGCAGATTATGCGCGGGGTGGGCGAAGAAAAGTCGAGCCGTGTGATGGAAGTGATGCTTTCCTCGGTAAAGCCTTTCGACCTGATGATGGGTAAAATCGTGGGCATTGCGGCGGTGGGCCTCACGCAATTTTTATTGTGGGGGCTGCTGTCGTGGGGGGCGTCGGCCGTGGTGGTGCCCCTGCTAATGCGCGATGAAATCGCGAAAGCCAAAACCGAGATGGCCGCCCCCAATGCCACGCCCGGCGAAACCCCCATGGCCGACAACGCCGCCGCCTCGGCCCAGCAAATGAACCCCGCCAACCGGGCCAACGTGATAGGCAACGCCTTCGAAAAGGCCGCCAAGCTCAACATCCCCGTTGGTACCATTATCGGGGGCTTTCTCATCTATTTCCTGGGCGGCTACCTGCTCTATGGGGCGCTATTTGGGGCCGTGGGCGCGGCCGTAGACGACCAGACCGATACCCAACAGTTCATGTTTCCCATCACAATGCCGCTCATTCTGAGCTACGTGCTGGGCTTCTCGGTCATCCTGCGCAACCCTGATGGGCCGGTGGCTTTCTGGATGTCGATGATACCCTTTACCTCGCCGGTGGCCATGGTGATTCGGCTGCCGTTTGGGGTGCCGATGTGGCAACTGGCGCTGTCGGTGGCGCTGCTCATCGTGGGCTTTGTGGGCACGGTGTGGGTGGCCTCGCGCATCTACCGGGTGGGTATTTTGATGTACGGCAAGAAAATAACCTACGGCGAGCTGTCGAAATGGCTGTTTTACAAAGGCTAAGCGCGCAAAGTATTGCTTTGGTAATGTCCTGAAAAAAGCCCTGCCACGTGAGTGGCAGGGCTTTTCTGTAGCGCAGGTTTTAGCTCGTTATTCTACTTTCACCAGCCGCTGGCTGCTCGTAACGCCTTCGCTGGTAAGCTTTACCAAGTAAATGCCTTGGGCCAAATTAGCAACCAAGCCAAGCTCGATGCGGTGCGTGCCGGCTGCCAGCATGGGCACCTCGGGCAGCGTGCGCACCAGCTGCCCGGTGAGGCTATAAAGCGCCACCTGCACCGCGGCCGGGCGGGCTAGCGTGTAGCTCAGGCTCAGCGGGCCAGCCGTGGGGTTAGGAAATAGCTGCATGGCAGTGGCTGGGCTAGTAGCGGCCGGGGTAGTAGCCAGGGCCGACGAGAGCACCAGCTCCACATCGTCGAGGCTGCAATAGTTGCCGGCCGCCGCCACCGAGCGCAGGACAATTTCGCACTGGCCGTTGGCCACCACGATGCCGGGCACGCTCACTTGCGTCCAGGTGCCGGCCACGGGCAGGGCCAGGTTTTTATCAACGCCGCCGCTTTGGGCGTAGAGCTGGCAGGTGGTTTGGCCACCGCCGTTCATCACCCAGCCGCGCAGGGTGTAGGTGCCATTGGGCACGTTGGTGAGGCTTTGGGAGGTGCGCACGCTATACGCCGTGGCCTTGTAGTGGGTGAGGCGAAACTGGCTGCTATGGCCGTTAAATTCGGTATAGTCGGCGTCGGCATCGGCCGTGGAGGTGGTAGTCCAGCCCAGCGGCGTGGCCGTGGCGGCCGTGTATTCAAAGCCCGCATTGTAAACCAATGGCGCAGTGGGCGCGGCCAAAAAGCCATCCAGCGCCACGGTGGCGGCGTTGTTGGCTCCCCACGCGCCCTTGCCGTAGCCCTGCCAGTTATACACCTGCGGCTCCCAATAGAGCACGCCGAGGCCTTTGTTGCTAGGCACGGCCTGGGTTTTGGCGATGAGGTCGCGCAGCATCTCGCGCGTGGCGATGGGCACGTAGTTGTCCATGCCCACTTCTACCACCATCACCTCTTTGCCAGCGTAGCGGCTCACCATATCGTTCATGTTGGCCTGCGCCCGTGCGGTGTAGGTGTTCCAGGTGGCAGCGTCGGGGTAAAGCGAAAGGCCGATAACATCCCAGCGGGCACCATTGGCTTGCAAGCCATCGAAGTTGTAGCGAAACAGGCCGTTGTTCTCGCCGTTGGCCACGTGCACAATCACCTTGCTGGTGGGGCTAGCAGCCTTCACGGCGGCGTAGCCCTGGTCGATAAAGGCCGCGAAATTGGCAAAGCCATTGACCGTGACGCGGCCCTCGGGCCAGAGCATACCGTCGTTGTTTTCGTTGCCCACCTGCACCCACTCCGGCGTGATGTTGTTGTTGCGCAGCAAAGTCATTACTGACGTGGTGTGGTCGTACACAGCCTGCTTGAGCTGGGCCACGGTATAGTTTTGCCAGGCCACGGGCTTGGTTTGCGCGCCGGGGTCGGCCCAGGTATCGCTGTAGTGAAAGTCGATGAGCAGCCGCATGCCCAGCGCCTTAGCCCGCAGGGCTTTGGCCAGCACGTCGGCCGCGTTGTTGTAGCCGCCGGGCGGGTTCACCCACACCCGCAGCCGGATGGTATTCAGGGCGTAGTCGCCTTGCAGCAGCTGAAACAAGTCCTGTTGCTGCCCAGCTTTGTTGTAAAAGACATAGTTGCTGGCCTCCATCTGGGTTACCCAGCTGATATCGGCCCCCTTGGCAAAGGCAGGCGTGGTTTGGGCGGCGGCGGGCAGCCAGCTGGCAAGCAGCAGCAACGCCCCCAGCAAGCGGGTAGAAAGCATCATAAAAAGGGGTGGGGGAATAAGTGGCGAATGGGATTAAGGTAGTCAGGCAGCTACCAAAAAGGCGGGCACTATTCTGCTCGAATAATGCCCGCCTGCTACAGACACGGCGGCTACGCCGAAAGTTTTAGTGCAAAACCACCGACTCTACATCCACGTGCAGCGGCTCGCTAAGGCTCGCTGGGTTATCCAGCACTAGCTGTAGTACCTCCACCTCGGCCAGCCGAAGCGGTGGCTGAGCGGCCGCGCTAAACGTGAGCGGCAAAAAACCAGGGTAAGGCCGGGGCGTGAGTAGCAGCGGCGCGGGCTGCAAGGCACTCAGGGGCACGCGCACCTCGCCCGGCGTGGCGGCCAGCGGCACGGTGGCAGCGTAGGCTACCGCATCTTTGGTGATGAGCAGCACCCGCAGCTGGGTGGCGGCCGGCTGGCTGGTCTGGCCTTTGATAACCAGTTCGTTAAAATTGCCTAAATCAGTTGCGCGCCCCGCCATCTTCTGGCTTAGGTACACGCGTAGCGCGGCGGCCGGCCCGGTAGCGGCGGGCCCGGCTTTAGGCGGCGCTACGGTCAGGCGCAAGGCCAGGGCACCCGTGGCCGTGGTGGGGTAGGTGGGGTAGTGCAGCCAGGCTTCCGGCCCAATGCCCTGCGCCTCTACGCTGCCCCGGTCGGCGTCTGCCCGGAAGAGCGGCAGCGGCGCGGCGGCCGCCACCAGCGGCACTTCCCAGTGGGCATCGTCTACAAAATCCCAGTCGAGCGGCGAGCCAGGCTGGCCGCCTATTGTCAAGTCATCGCTCTTGCTGGCATTGGGGCCGGTCGGGAACGTACGCAGCCCGTATTTTTTCACCACCACCCAGTAGCGGAGCACGCCAGGGTAGGTGAGGGCGGCCGGCACGGTAGCCGCCACGGTGCCTAAGCTGGTGTGGTGCATAGGCAGCCTGCGCGTGGGGCCGTAGTAATGCCGGGCCACCAGCCACACGCTGTCGATAGCCGCAATTCCGGCCACGGTTGCCGCGATAGTAAGCGGCTGCCCGGCCGTGGCTTGCTGCGCAGGCGTGTGCTGCACCTGCTCGCGCAAAAGACGAGGCGGCGGGGCCACAAATTCGGCTAGCTTGATAGAGCCCATTGTTGTTTGCGCATTCCAGGCGGCCGGGCTTTGACCTTTTCTGGTGAGCAGGTACGCGCCAGGCCGAATAGCGAGCTGGCCGCCGCTGGCCTGCCTGGTCGAGGCCTTACCACCATCCAAACCATCCAGAAAATTGCCCCGGTTGAGGCCCGTCAACGTGAAGTCAGCGCCCAAATCGGGCAGGGCAATGAGGATGGGCTGCTCGTTCCAGCTGATGCCGGTTACCACTTTTTGCAGCGAAGCCGTTTCAAATGGGTCGCGGACTGGCGTGGCGTCGGGCATCACCTCCAGCCGCCACGCGCCGGGCGCAAGATGGTCGAGGAAGTACGCGCCGCTGCCGCCGTAGTGTACCACCTCCGACGAGCCCACGCCTGCCACATGCCGCAGCTTGGCAAGTTGCACCGGCCGGCTGCGGGTGTTGTTGGTGTAGTAAAACTCGCCGGGCGCGTTCCACTCGCTCAACTGCTGGTGGTAGCTGACGTGGGCGGCCCCAAATACCGTGTCGGCCGGGTAGCGGCCGAAGCTTTGGCCGCGCTTTACCTCATGAAACACCCGGCTGGCTATCAGCACGCTTAGGGCCTTGGCGGGCGTGTAAGCCAGGTTGAGGTAGTGCGTCTGATACTCGGTATTGAAAGCCGCAATACCCATGGGGTCGTAGGCAAACTGCGTGGCCCACTGGAAGCCGGCCTCGCGAAAGCTCTTGGCCATGAACGGGTACATAATCGGCTGCAACACGTCGGCCGACTCAAACTCGTACACCATCCTGGCCTTGTTGTCGAAGCGCTTGTCGCCCCGGTAGGGCAGCGGGTACTGGTCTACGTAGGGCAAGAAATTGCCCTTTAGCTCATGCCCCGCCACCAGCCCCTCGGGGTACCACTGGAAGCTGAAACCCTGCACATTGGCATCCAGAATGGCGTCTTTCACCACCGGACTTTCAGCGATGTTATAAAAAATGGGCTTTGTCAAGCCCGTGGCGCGCATGGCGGCCACCATGCGGTTAGCAAAGCTGAGCACCGGGGCCAGCGGCAGGTGGTAGTTGGGCTCGTTGCACACCTCATAGGCGATAATGCCGGGGTCTTCGCGATTCAGCAAGCCGCTGTACTGGTTGCGGTGGTTGAGAAACTGGCCCAGGTAGTTCTCCTGCGCCCGAATGGCGCGCGGGTTGGTGTAAGCCTGCCCCTTGTTGTAAATGCTCGAAAAGCCCGCCCCCGTATTTTTCGGCTCGGGGTAGGCATTGCCCCAGTAGGCAATGGGCGTGAGAATAATCTTGATGTTGCGCGCCTTGAGCTTGGTAATCAAGTAATCGAGCAGGCGCAAATGCTCATTTTGCTGCAAGTTGCCGAGCGTGTCAGTGATTTCAATATCCCAGACGTGCACCCGAAAAGCATCCACGCCCAGCCGGCTCAAGTGGTACACATCCTGGTCGATGGCCTGCTCGGGGTTGATGCCCACCTTGGTGAGGGCGCGGTAGGAGTAGGCGAAGGGCGCGGTGTAGTTGACCCCAAATAGTGCTACCTCGGCCTTGGTTTTTTGCCAGCGTAGCACGCCTTTGGCATCCACGAATACATCGCCGGTGGGGGTGGGCGTTTGGGCATGAGTCGGCAGGCTGCTTAGTGGCAAAAGCAACAGCGTGCTGCGTAGTAGCTTAAAAAACTTCATAAAGCGAAAGAAGAACGTCCGTCATGCTGAGCTTGCCGAAGCATCTTGGCTGGTTACGTGAGAATTGGCATTCAAACGAACCGACCAAGATGCTTCGGCAAGCTCAGCATGACGGACGATAAAAAAGAGGGATAGCGCGACGGCCTAGCCCTCGTGGTAGCTCACCAAGTCATCGATAGGCGAGCGGATAATCTTGCCCACCTGCATACCGTGGCTATTAGCCACTTGCGTTAGCGCATCGCGGAAGTTATACCCCACCGAGCCGATGCAGTTGAAGGTCAAGTCCTGGTAATTTGGATAATGTAAAACCAGGTTCTGGAAGAACGCCTCAAAGGCCTCGACCACGATTTGGCGGCAGTAGCTCACGTTGTTGTGGTCGTAGCAAAACTTGGCAAAGCTGGCCAGGTAGCGGTTGGGCAGCGGCTGGTTGTAGAGCTTGTCGATGATGTCGTTGCGCGAGCCCACGTGGTATTCTGCTTGCAGGGCCTCGCCCAGGCCGTCGGGCAGCAGGCCGCGCAGGTAATCGCGCAGCAGGCGCTTGCCCAGGTACGAGCCGCTGCCTTCATCGCCCAGGAAATAACCCAGTGAGTCAACATTATACGTGATTTTCTCGCCATCGTACACGCACGAGTTGGTACCCGTGCCCAGGATGGCGGCAAAGCCCGGCTCGTGGCCCAGCAGGGCGCGGGCGGCGGCCAGCAGGTCTTCGGTCACCTCCACGCGGTTAGCCCCCGTAAATACCTGGCGCATGGCGGCAGCGATTACCTCGGCCTTGGCGGGGCTCGATACGCCCGCGCCGTAGAAGTAGATTTCGCGTACTTCGGCGCGGGGCAAATCCTCGGGCAAATCTTTATCGAGCGAGGCCACGATGAACGCGGTATCCACAAAATCGGGGTTATAACCCTGGGTGTTGAAGTACACGCGCTGGCCCGTTTCGGAGAGTTGGCACCAGTTGGTTTTGGTCGAGCCGCCGTCGGCAATAAGTATCATGTTTTTAGGAGCTGTTGGCCTTTAGCTGCTAGCTATTAGCTTTTTTGGTGGGAGGAAATACGCGGCGCAGCCAACTAGCTGCTAGTAGCTAAGAGGGCGCTAAAATAGCAGCTAGCTGGCATGAACTGGCCATTTTTGCAAAGGGCCACCGGCAAAAAGCTGACAGCTAGCAGCTAAAGGCCAGCAGCTCCAACCATCAAGTATGCAGCGAGGATGGCAGCAAGTCAATCCAGCCATCCTCGCTCACCACCACCGCCAGGCACGGGTAGGGCGAAGAGCTGGTATAACGCACGGCCGAGTTGTAGCGCGCCCCGCGGCTGCTATCTCCCTTCTCAGTGGCCTGCCCGTCCAGGATTACGCCGATGGCGTAGCACGTGCCATCGGGCTCCACGAGCACGGCCCCGTCGATGCTGCTGGCCTGCCGCAGCACGGGCGGCGTCATCACGCGGGGCACCACCCGAAAGCACTGGCGGCGCAGGCGCTCGGCCTCGGCCCTGGCCCCGGTGCTGATGCACAGCATGGTACCGTGGCTTTGGGCCGAGGCTTCCAGGGCCAGTTCCCAGAGGTAGGCCACCTCGTTGTTGGTGAGGCTAGGAAAAACCTGGTGAGCTACGCGGGCAAAGTTATCGGCCTGCACCTTGCTCTGGGGCAGGCGCGGCGTGTTGCTGACCACCCGCATGAGGGTGTGGCCGCCGTGGCGCAGCTCCCAGCCGTAGTGGTTGGTGAACTGCACGGTGGCTAGCGGCTCGTATTTAGGGTCGTCTTCCTCCACCATATAGCCCAGGCCAAACACGTGCGAGGCATCGGACACCAGCCCGGTGCGCCCCTCCGTGAGCTCCAGCAGCTTGCGAATGGAGCGGTGGTCGCGCAGGGGCACGGGGGCCTCCAGCGTGAGCACCGGCACAATGGCCGCGTGCTGGCGGCGGGCCAGCAGCATGGTGCCCTGGCCCTCGCCGCCCTCGTGGCGCAGCGCCGCGATGCCCAGGCAGGCATCGTAGAGGCCGTGGGCGCTGCCAGGCGAGATGCGCAGCATGAGGCGGCGGCCGGCCCCGCGCAGCACCTCGTTGTAATCACGGTCGAGCACCGGCTGCTCGTTGTCAGCGGTGTCGGCCTCGCGCAACGCGCGGGTGCATTCGTGCAAAAACTCCAGTACCGCCGCGTGCGGCAGCGAAGCGGGCCGGCTTGAGGTAGCCTTGCCCGGCAGTGTATAGTAGGCATTGTAGGGCGCGGAGGCCAGCTGCACCACCAGCACCACCAGGTAGCCATTGAGGCTGAGCGGGGTAGAGCAAAAGGTGCGGCGGGCTTCCTGCCGGGTTTCTACTAGTTCGCAGATGGTCTGCTCGGTGGCGCGGCACACCAGCTCGTACCAGTGCTGCTTTTCCATGCGGTCGTGGTCCTGCGGGTGCAGGTGGTACACGTTGTCGCGCGGGCCGGCATCCAGCTCAAACGACGCAGCCAGGGTTTTGATGCCTCCAAAATCGGCCGGGCTGTAGCGCAGCGTGGGCGGCTCTACCACCACGCTGTGCGGGTCATTTTCTTCACGCCCCGAAGCCAGACCCAGCAAAAAAACTTCTGGCCGCAAGTTGCGGTCGAGCAGGTTAAAAATGCCTTCGGCAAAGAGTTGAGCCGAAACGCGAAACAGGCTTTGGTGTTCCCACATAGGGGGCAGAAAAGAGACAGTGGGGCGGGCCGGTGGCGGCGCCGGCGAAGAAGGAGTCATAAGTACCTGAGTTGCCGAATTTATTCCCCTACGTAAAATTGGACTAAACAGTAATGCCCGGCGGCATTTACCTCGCCTACTTTACTTAAAAAACCGTACCTTCGGGGTAGCAGCCGCCTGCCCCGGCCGTCTATTTTCTAGCCTTTATCCTGCTCAGCTTATGCTCTTTGTCGACATGCTTCTGGTCATGGTGGTGGCTATCTCGTTTATTCCCATCATGACGGGCTACTGCGCCGCCTCGCGGGGCCGCTCGTTTTGGCTGTGGTTTGCCCTGGGCTGGCTGCTCCCCATCGTGTCCTTTCTATTGCTGTTCGCCCTCATCGCCCGCGAAGAGCTGGACCCCGGCCGCCGCCTGCTCGGCGAGGCCCGCCAGATTCTGAAGGAAGCCGAAGCAAAAACAATTAGCAATGAGCACACTAAGTAAGCGAGCTGCTTAGTGCTTAGTGCTAATTGACTTGGCCACCCAGGCCCCGGTGCTCATGCAGCCTTGCAGCAGGTAGCCACCAGTGGGCGCTTCCCAGTCCAGCATTTCGCCGGCTATAAAAGTACCGGGCCGCTCACGCAGCATCAGGTTATTATCAACTGCGGAAAAAGCCACGCCGCCCGCCGAGGAAATAGCCTCGGCCAGCGGGCGCAGCCCGCTCACCGGAATGGGCAGCGCAGTGAGCGAGCCCACCAACTCGGCGGCTGGCGCGGCCAGCTCGCGTAGCAGCGTTGGCACGGGCACTTTCAGGCTGAAAGTATTGCCCAGGAAAGAGGCCAGCGACTCGCCCGGCCGGCGGCGCGCCAGGCGGCGCTGAACTTCGGCGGGCGCTACGTCGGGTTTTAAATTTAGGTGCAGCCAAGCCGGCTGGCTTTGCGCCAGCGCCGCCCGCAGCTGCGGCGTGAGGGCGTACACGGGCGTGCCCTCCACCCCATAATCGGTGAGCATAAGCTCGCCGCGCACCGTGTGGCCGCCGCAGCTCAGGGCAATGTTTTTGAGCGGCGCGCGGCCCACTTTCTCTTTGAAAAAGGCCGACCACACCACCTCCGCGCCGCAGTTGCTGGGCGCAAAGGGCTGGCAGCGCACCCCGATTTCTGCTAAAAAAGGCACCCAGTGGCCATCAGAGCCGGTTTGGGGCCAGCTGGCCCCGCCCAGGGCCAGCACCGTAGCAGCAGGCTCCAGGGTAAATTCCTGGTTGGTGGTTTCGTTTAGCAAGCGTAGCCCGCTTGGGCCCGCAAAGCCTAGCCAGCGGTGGCGGGTTTTTAGCTCTACCCCCAGCTCGGCCAGGCGGCGCAGCCAGGCCCGCAGCAGGTCGGCGGGCTTGTGCTGGGCCTCGGGAAAGACGCGCCCGCTGGTGCCCACAAAGGTGCCGATGCCCAGGTCGGCGGCCCACTGGCGCAGGTGGGTGGGCGAAAAATAGGCAAGCGCCTGCTTGAAAAAGGGAGTTGCCGCGCCGTAGCGCAGGGCAAAAGCTGCCGGAGCTTCGCCATTGGTGAGGTTGAAGCCGCCGTGGCCCGCCACCAGAAACTTACGGCCCACGGTAGCCTTTTGCTCAAATACCTGCACGCGGTAGCCAGCCTCGGCCAGGTGCTGGGCCGCCAGCAGGCCGGCTGGGCCGCCGCCCACTATGGCTACTAGCGGAGCTAAGGCAGAACGGGAAGGAGAGGTAAGCAACGGGGTGATTAAAAGAAAAAAGTGGCCAGGGCGAGCGGTAACGCAAATTTTATAAATCGCGCTCGCCAGAATTCTGGCCAGCGAACGCGAACTACAAAGGTCGCGCTACCTCTCGCTAAACCTGCCCTTCCTCGATAAGCTCGCGGCGGTAGCGGGCCAGAATAGCCGACTTCGTGACAAACCCCAGGTATTGGCCCTCGGCATCGACCACGGGCAGGGCAGGGGTGGCGGTGTGCTCCAGCAGCTCCAGCGCGTGCTCTACGCTATCGGTGGGGCTGATGACGGCCGGGGCGGGCTGCATGAGCTCGCGCACTTTGGTAGTGGTGTAGTGCGCGCCGTCGAAGAGCGTGTCGCGCACCATGTCGAGGGTGATGACGCCGCGCAGCAAGCCGCTCTTGCTGACCACCGGAAACACGTTGCGGTGGGCGTGGCGAAAAACATCGACCAACTCGCCCAGGGTAGCGCCGGGGCGCAACGGCATAAAGTTGGTGTCGATGAGGCGGTGCAGGTCGAGGCGCGAAAGCAGGTCGCGGTCGCGGTTGGCGTACACGTCCACGCCCTTCAGCGTGAGCTTGCGGGTGTACACAGAGTAGGGCTCGAAGTGCTTGGTAATAAGGTAAGAAAAACTCGTGACCAGCATGAGAGGCACGAAGAGCGCGTAGCCGCCCGTGATTTCGGCAATCAAAAAGATGGCCGTGAGCGGGGCGTGCACAACGCCCGCCAGCACCCCGGCCATGCCCAGCACCACAAAGTGTACCTCGGGCAGCACCACCAGCCCGGTCATGTTAACGAGCCGCGCAAACAAAAACCCGCACAGCGCACCCGCTACCAGCGACGAGCCAAACATACCGCCGTTGCCGCCCGCGCCCACCGTGATGCTGGTAGCTACCACCTTGGTCAGCATGGTGCAAAGCACCAGCAGCAGCAGCCACCACACGTTGGCGTCACCATACACCGAAAACAGGCTGCCATCGGTGAGGTCCTGGGCGTGGCCGGCCAGCAGCTTCTCCACCACCGTGGTGTAGCCCTCGCCATAGAGCGGCGGAAACAGGAAAATGAGCAGCCCCAGCGCTGCGCCGCCCGCCAGCACTTTTTGCCAGCGCAGGCCCGGCCAGCGCTCCCAGAAGTGGTCGAACCAGTGGTAGGTGCGAATCATGTACACCGAAAACAGCGCCGTAATTGGCCCCAGCACCGCGTAAAACGGCACTGTATTCAAAACCCACGAAGTGGTAATGAGCGTGAACGGCTGCCCCGCATACAGCGCCTTTGACACCACCGTGGCCGTGGCCGAGGAGATGAGCAGCGGAATAAAATACTGCGCCGGCAGCTCCAGCAAAATAGCCTCCACGGCAAACAAAACCCCCGCAATGGGCGCATTAAAAATGGCCGCTACGCCCGCCGCTGCCCCGCAGCCAGTGAGCAGCCGCCGCCGCCGCCGCCCCGCCCGCAGCACCCGCGCCGCATTGGAGCCAATGGCCGCGCCAGTCACCGAAATGGGGGCCTCGGTGCCCGCCGAGCCGCCAAACGACACCGTGAGAAACGCCGTGACGAGCTGCGAATACAGCTTGGAGCGCGGCACAATGGAGTTTTCGCGGGCCGTGCTGTAAATAATCGGCCCGATGCCCCGGCCCAGGTTGCCGCCCAGCAGATATTTGGTGACTAAAGCCGTGAGCGTGATGCCGATAATGGGATAAAGGGAAAGCGCAAATACCCGGTTGGGCTCGGTGACAACCGTGGCCAGCCGGTGCTGCTGCCAGTGAATAGCCGTTTTGAGGGCTACCGCCGCCACGCCCGCCAGCACCCCCACCAGCACCGCCAGCCACACCACGTATACCCGCTCGCTTACGTGCCGCAAGCGCCACAGCAGCAGCGGATTGAGTAGGCGATAAATGTGCTTTTGTGGCATAATAGTATAAGCGGTTAGCAAATTTTTAGTCCGTCATGCCCGGCGCCCACCTGCAAAAACCTTACCTAGCGCAGATACCTCGATACGGACAATATTCGCATTTTGCCAGGTCATCGGTTTTGCGGATGGCCTCGGCGGGGTCGAGCACGCGGCGCGCCAGGCGCGCCACTAGCTCGGCGCTGGCTTTCAGAAAATCCGGTTCGCCGGTGCCTTCGGTAATGAAGTCGAGCGGGGCCATCAGCAGGCCGTCGTCAATCTTGCGCAGCGACAAAATAGCGGCCTCCGAGTTGGGGGGCGCAGGGTGGAGCTCATCGCTTTCCAGCATAAAGCGGTAGAGCCAGAGCTGGCGCACCTTGTCGGCCCCCGAGGAGCTTTCGGTGAGCAGGCGCTCCACGGTTTCGGCGGCGCTCAGCGGCTTTTGGGTGCCGCGCAAATTCAGCTCACGGCGCTCTACGAGGCCCGTTTTGTAGTCCACTACGCGGCGGCGGCCATCGGGCAGCGCGTCGATGCGGTCGGCCCGGCCCAGGATGCGGACGGGCAGCGCCTCGGCCCGGCCGGGCACGTCGGCAAAAACGGTGGCGACCATGGCCGTTTCCTGGGCCGCGATGCGTAGCGGCAGTACGCCCGGCTGGTGCAGCAGGCTTTCTAAGTACTTGCGAATCAGGCGCACCGCCACCTGGCCCAGCACGTGGTTGAGGCCATCTTCGGGGCGGGCCTGGCGGTCAGCTTCTTCCCGGCGCAGCTGGCGCTGCACCTCGGCCGGCACTTTTTTGAGCAGCTCGGGCAGGTCGGCGGCGGTAAGGTCGCGCTGCTCCAGCTCGAAGGGCTTGAGCAGCTGCTCCAGGCTGTCGTGCACCACCGTGCCAAAGCCATCGGCCCCGAGCGCTTCTTCTACCTCCTCATTTTCCTGGAAGCGGGCCAGACGCGAAAAATAAAATTTGAGGGTGCAGGAAATGTATTCGTTGAGGGCCGACGGGGAGAGGCCGCGCTCAAGCACGCCGCGCAAAGCGGTGAGCATGAGGTCGTCTTTTTCGAGGATGAGGTCGCCATTTACCCCACCCCCCGGCCCCCTCCCCTCCGGGAGAGGGGGAGCCACGGCGTTGTTAGTACGAATCGGCGAAAGCAAATCGCCGGGCTCTCCTTCTCCCGGAGGATTCGGGGCCTGGGGGTGGGATACCTCCGTCGGTACGCCCACCACCCTGTCTTCTACCACCAGCAGCGGGTTTTGCGCCGCCAGGTCAAACTCCAGCTGCCGCAAAAACCGGCTCCGCTCGCCCGTGCGCACACCCTCGGCACCGGGCAGCACGTGCACCAAATCGACGCGGCCAGCCCGCTGTAGCAAGCGCCAGAAATTATACGCCGCCGTGGCCTCCGCATCGGCGTAGGTAGGCAGCTTAAACTCCGTCAGCACATCGTAAGGGAAGAGGGAATTTTGGCGCTTGGGAGCGGGCAGCGAGTTTTCGTTGCAGCTCAGAATAATGACGTGGTCGAAGTCCAGCGCCCGGGTTTCGAGCAAGCCCATTATCTGCACCTGCGCCAGCGGCTCGCCCGCAAAGGGCAGGCGCGTATTGCGCATCTGGTCATACAAAAAGCGCCGAAACGAGCGCACGCTCAGCCGCTGCTGCTGGCCGCTAAAGGCCGAGTCGAGCTGCCGCACCAGGGTATAGAACAGGTACAAGTACTCGGCCTCGATGGCCGTGTGGTCGTGCCCATACACGTGCTTTAGTAAGTCAATCAGCGTGTAGCAGGCCGCAATAATGTTGTCGCAGTTATCCCAGGTTTTAAATAGCGCCTCGATGAGCGGGTGGCCGTGGCCCAGCTTCAGCAGCTCGGTGGCGGGCAGCAGCACCAGCTGCCGCTTCACTATCTGCTGGCAGATAGTTTCGAGCAGGTGATGGTACTGCGGCTCATCAGGCTGGGCATTCTGCCACTGCTCGTAGCGGCGCAAAAAGGGGTGCGCCAGCAGCTTGGTCACGGCCTGGTGGTGGTACTTGGGCACGCCGTAGTCCTTGCCCGGCTCGCCTTCGCGAATGCCCGTGAGGTGCACTTCAAACAGCAAATCGACTAGGTTAAACAAAGCCGTGCTCTGGAAGCTCAAGCCCATGGTCACGTTGAACTCGGGCACCAGCTCGGCGGGCGGCAGGCCGTGCAGCACGGGCAGCAGCAGCGTCTCATCGGGCAGTACCACGGCCACGGTGGCCTGCGGGTTTAGCTGGCGCGCCTCGGCCAGCAGCTGGCCAGCCAGCTTGCCCTGCATGCTGGCATTGGCCACGCCCAGCAGCCGGATGTGGTGCGGCCGGCCGCGCAAATGCTCTTGCAGCGTGAAGGTATCGCGGGGCAACTCCCACTTGCTCCAATAGCGGCGCAGTAGCTGGCCGGCGCGGTTGGGCGAGTCGGCCTCCAGGTAAAAGGGGTCGGCGTCGAAGTACAACTCGGCCCGGCCGGCTTTGTGCAGCAGGTTGATAAACTTCTCCTCCGACCGGCTGAGGCCGCCCAAACCCACGAATACGTGGCGCGCCGGCGCGGGTTTGGTGGGGTCGCGCAGCTCGTCTTGCAGGCGGCGCACAGCCTCGCGGTAAGCCAGGCCGGGGTAGGCGAGGTGGTCGGCTTTGAGGCGGCGCTTGAGTTCGCGGTACACGCGGGCGAGCTGGTCCCAGAAGCCGAAATAGCGCGTCAGGCCATCGGTTTTGCTCTTTTCAGGGTCGAGGTCCCAGCGCTCCAGGGCCTTGGCCTCGGAGAGGTAGTCAAACACCTCCTTGGTATCGGCTAGGTTTTGGTCGAGGTTCGAAAAATCTTGCAGCAGCAGCCCGCTCCAGCCCACAAAACGGTCAAACTTGAGCTCGGGGTCGATGCCGGAGAAAATATCAAACAGCAAGAGCTGCAAGGCAATGGGCTCCTCTACCTGCACACTGGCGCGCTCTACCAAGTAGTCTTCCATGGCCGCAATGCGCGGGGCCCACAGCGCCTGGCCGTCGGGCGTGGCCAGGGCCAGCTCGTTTTGCAGATATACCACGGCCCGGCGCGTGGGCACGATGACCACGAGGTCGGAAAAAGTATCGTCGTCGTAGGTGGCCAGCAGCTCGTGGGCCACCTCGGCCAGGAAGGTGCGGATGGCCACCGGGGCCACCACCGGCGCAGCCAAAAGGGGAGAGGGCAACATGATACCCAAAGGTACGGCCCCCGGCCGGCCGGCGGGGTGGTAGGTCGATATAGGTATTGTGCAAACGCAGATAGTCAGCCGACTAACACTTTTACGCAGGAGTTTGCTGTTCGGCTAGTAATTCTGATTGTTCAAAGCCAGAAAGCCGCGGTTGACATGTAAAAGCCGGAATATTGCAATAAGCCGCCCTGACCTTTGATACTCCAATTTGCGCTAGGTGGGCCTGCTGCTATCAGTGCCCCTTTCACTTCCTGCTATTTCCTTTCGCCGCCAACCAGTCAGTACTTATCTTTTATGAAGCCCGATGCTACTGGCCACCTGCTTACCGACACGCCCCCGGCCCCCGCGCCGGCTGTGGGCTGCGCCACCTGCTGGGCCGCCAAGTACTGTGCGGCTTTCGCGCCCGAGGGCCCGCAGCCGCCGCCCGCCTGCCCCCTGGTGCCCCGGCCCGCCAGCCGCCCCCGGCGGTCTTCGCCGCTACGCCCGCACTGAAGTGTGGCCAATAGCAGTACTGGCTGCGCTGGCCCATTGCTGGCGCGAGTTTAGAGCAGCGTAACTCGCGCCAGCAATGGGCCAGTACGCGCCTGTATGCGCCAACCAGCCGCCCGCTCGGTAACTTCCCGGCCCAAACTGGTTTACGGTCTATGCTTCGATTTCTCCGCGCCGCTCGCCTGTCTCTGCTGAGCCTGCTCATTGCTCATTGTTCACTGCTCATTACAAAAGCCCAAGCGCCCAAAACCTATACCTCTTCTGAGATACTGCTGGGTTTGAAAAAGCTCAACGTGGTGGGCTCGGTGATGTACATCGCCGCCCACCCCGACGACGAAAACACTCGCCTGCTGGCCTACCTTGCCAACGGCCGACAGCTCGAAACCAGCTACCTCAGCTGCACCCGCGGCGACGGCGGCCAAGACCTCATCGGCCCCGAGCTGAGGGAGCAGCTCGGCGTCATCCGCACCCAGGAGCTGCTGGCGGCGCGCCGCATCGACGGGACGCACCAGTACTTCACCCGCGCCAACGACTTCGGCTTCAGCAAGACTTCGGCCGAAACCTTCACCATCTGGGACAAGGAGCAGGTGCTCGCCGACATGGTGTGGGTTATCCGCCAGCGGCGGCCCGATGTGCTCATCACGCGCTTCCCGCCCGATGCCCGCGCCGGCCACGGCCACCACCAGGCCAGCGCCATCCTGGCCGCCGAAGCCTTCGACGCCGCCAGCGACCCCAAGCGCTTCCCCGAGCAGCTCAGGTACGTGCAGCCCTGGCAGCCCAAGCGCCTGTACTGGAACACCGGTAGCTACTTCGTGAAGCCCGGCGAAAGCATGGTCGGCTACCTCCAGCTCGACGCGGGCGGCTACAATCCCTTGCTGGGCCAGAGCTACGGCGAAATCGCGGCCCGCTCGCGCTCGCAGCACCGCAGCCAGGGCTTCGGCTCGGCCGCCCAGCGCGGCGAGGCCATCGAGTACTTCCAGTTCGTGAAAGGCACGCCCGCCAAAACCGATTTATTCGAAGGCATCGACCAAACCTGGAACCGCGTGCCGGGCGGCGCAGCGGTGGGGAAGCTGGTGGACGAGGTAGTTCGGACGTATGACGCGGCGAACCCGAGCGCGAGTGTGGCGGGGTTGCTGAAGGTGCAGACTGCA
>JADMIO010607214.1_pt1 | contig 19260 bp, 20 predicted proteins | sample 8958161 | NCBI WGS metagenome assembly JADMIO01 (sample SAMN16585339, study PRJNA669376) | soil metagenome | isolation source: Crop rotation soil | place: USA: Cullars Rotation, Alabama | collected 2011
CGCGACAACTTGTCCACGTGGAATTCTAAGCTTAGGATCCCAATGTGCTGGAAAGACGCCGAGCCACAGCACGTCGCAATCAGAATCGATCGCGATCGACAACACCTCGTCCATCAATGCCCTGGCCAGACCGTGCCCTTTCCACTCGGCGGCGATGTAGATGCGTCCGAGCTCTGACGGCCGCTCGGCCACGACACACTCAATGCCGGCGCGTCGCTGCCATTGCGCGTAGCCAATCAGCAGATCGCTCTCGTCGAACACCACGAGCGTGACGATATTCGGATCAGCGATTTCCCCAGCCTGAATCTCTGTGCCGTAGGTGTGGGCGCAGTGCGCGTTCATGTTGTCTGCGCTCGTGCTGAAGCTGAACGTTGTTCGAAACGTCTCTTCCGCGAATGCCGCCAATGCCTGCGCGTCGCTCGCTGTCGCCGTGCGAATGATCATGAAACCTCAGCCGAGCTCCATGTAGTAGCGCCGCCGTTTCTCCGGAAACTTCTCGATCGCATAGCGAAGCATCGTCCGTGGCATCACCGGCGCGTGCTTCTCGAGAAACTGCTCTTCGACGGCGCGGTCGCGATTGCCGACCTCGCGCAGCATCCAGCCGACCGCTTTGTGAATCAAAGCGTGCGTGTCGTCGAGAAGCAGGCGCGCAATGGCAAGCGCGTCATCGAAATCGCCGCGTTTAATGTAGTGGAACGTGGCCAACATGGCGATGCGCCGCTCCCAGAGATCGTTCGATGCGGCAAGCTTCTTCAGAAGCCGGCGATCGCGAGGCGGCAGATGAGGACCGACGATGTGCTCCGCGGAACAATCGACGAGATCCCAGTTGTTCACGTGCCGCGCCAGCCGCAGATAGTCACGAAAGATCTGCTCGCGGTCGCTGGCGGTGCCGCGGGCATAGCGCTTCACGAGAATGAATAGCGCGAGCTGGCGCTCTTCGTGCCAGCGCGACTGGAGGAGTGCAATCGCGTCTTTCAAGGGAAGATCGCGATACTTCGCCGCCATGCGGCGCACGACCGGCACACGAATGCCGAGAAACGCGTCGCCTTCGCCATACTGACCGGGCCCCGTCTTGAAGAACCGCAGCGCACCTTCGGCGTGTTTCACATTGCCGAGCCGCACCATCTCAGCGTGAACGGCGGCGCGGGTCATCTGCGGATCGGCCATGGCCTTCGATTTCACCACGGCGCGGCAATCTGCGCTAGACGCCTTGCAGGCGATCTTTCTCCCTAAACGCCTTGCAGGCGATCTTTCTCCCTAAACGCCTTGCAGGCGATCTTTCTCCCTAAACGCCTTGCAGGCGATCTTTCTCCCTAAACGCCTTGCAGGCGATCTTTCTCCCTAAACGCCTTGCAGGCGATCTTTCTCCCTAGACGCCTTGCAGGCGATCTAGGCTCCGCTGATAGCCCCGCGCCAGACCGAGATTGAGCGGAATCGCCCACACGGCGATCGCCACGTACACCACGCCGACCAGCGCGATTTCAATCGCTTCATCCGGAACCGCGCGCATGGCGCCAATGCCAAAGATCGCCGGTCCCGGCACGAACGCCACGAATCGCGACCAGAACCACCAGCCGCGATGAAAGTCGCGCTGACGTTGAAGCTCCTGGCGCTGGAATTCGAGGCACGCGGCGAGACCGAGCGTCGCAGACGGCCTCACTGCCGGACGTCGCAGCAACTGCGCCGACATGAAGAGCAGACCTATCACTGTCCAAGCGCAGCCAAGCCGGCGCAATGAGTCCGGAAATGCCGTCCACATGCTTACGAACACGAATATTTCAATGGCGCAGACGGCGAGCCCCCATCGATTGCGGCGCGAGACCGTTGATTCCACTCTCTCGGCCACACGATGGACGTCGTCGAGCGTGAGATTCAAAGCGTCGGTTGGCTGCAATTGCCACAGTTCAGTCATGGTGATCTCCGGAATTGAAGCGATTCGCGAGCAGTTTCTTGATGCGATGAATGCGAGTGGCGACGTTCGACGAGGACAGGCCGGTAATTTCCGCGGAGGTCTCGGCGTCGTGTCCTTCGAGATACGAAAAGATCAACTGCCGATCGAGCGGCGCGAGCTGCCGGATGAGTGAGAGCAGGCGCTCGAGCTTGCGCCGCGCATCTGCGTCGTCTTCGGGCGACGCGGCCGACGACGCCAACTCGAGATCGTCCAGCGAGACCCAGACAGAGGGTCGGCCGCGGCGCTGTCGCATGACGTGCGATGTCGCGGTGTTGTGCGCCACGCGAAATATCCATGTGCGCACGGAGCATCGTTCGTCGAACGATGCGAAGCTTCGCCAGACGGCGATGTGGATGTCTTGCAGCAGGTCGCGTCGAATCTCTGCGTCGGCCTCGTACGCGCGCACGAGCCTGGCCAGCGCCTGCCCGTGCTCGGCGATGGCATTGGTGTAGCGGTCGTCCTGCTGGCGCGTACTCACCTGAGAGGTAGTCGCAGCCGGCGACACGTTCTTACAGCCCCGTCATGATTTCTTTCGAAGGCCTATTTTTTCTTCAAGATCGAGAGATAGGCCTCCCACGGTCCAACCGCAACTGCGTATTGGTGCGCCATCACGCGCACGATTTGCGAAAGATGCGTCAGGTCGTGCACGACCCATGTCGAGAGCAGCTGACTCAGAGTGACAACGCCGAAATGCGGATGGCGCCCGGTGCGAGCAAGATCGGCATCGCTCAAATTCAGTTCTGCGAGCCGCTGCAGGCTCGTGCGGCGTTCGGTCTCGAATTCATCGAGCAGCGCCTGCAACGACTTGCCTTTCGATTCTTCGAACATCGCTTCGCGGTCGAACGGCTTGAACGGAACCGCATCTCCGTGCTGCAAAAGATGTTCGACACGCGGAATCCAATCCGACCGCTCGCCGTGAGTCATGTGACCGACGACGTCGTACGGGTTCCACGTGCCATCGCCCTCGTGTGCCTGAATCCACGCATCCGGCAGTCCGGCGAGCAGTGCTCGAAGAACAGCGGGCGTGCGCTGCAATATTGGAAGTGCCTCCGCAAATTGATACTCCACTACGCTTCCTCTCTGGACAACGCCGGACGTGCGTGCACGATCGCCGCCAGCAGCAACGCTGCTGCAGTGATCGTCTCAACAATGATCGTTCCATTCATCGCCGCCGTATGCACCATGGGTGACGCGACGACGTAGTGATCCAACCCCGCCAGACCGAGCGCAGCATAAATAGCCAGCGTCACAGGCCCCGCGGCGCCGCGCCCTCTTTTCGCAAGCACTACGCCGGCGATCCCAACGGCCGTGATCGCGCACCACACGGCATACACGGTGCCGCGCGAAATCCATGCAGGAAGATTCGGGTAATCGGCAACGAATTCGGCGTTGTGCACGAAGTGCGCAAGGCTCGCCGCTGCATAGGCGACAACGGCGAGCCACAGCGCGCGTGTCATGACAATTTCGCCGGATCGACGACGACGTGCTTGATGCGCTGGCGTTGATACGTGTAGGTGATGTGGACGAGACCATCGCTCGTCTGAATCACCGCAGGATACGAAAATTCACCCGGAGAGTTTTCCAGCGTCAACGCGTGAGTCCACGTATTGCCGTCTTTCGACAGCGCGACATCGAGCGGTGATCTATCTGTTTTCGAATGGTTGTACACGAGCAGTTGCCGGCCGTCTCTGAGAGTCACCGCGTCGACGCCTGAGTTCGGATTCGGCACCGACGTCAGCGTCACCGGCCCCCAGCTGCTGCCTTTGTCGGTGGAGCGCGTCGAGAACAGCACGCCCGATCGCGATCGCCCGATGGCCTGAAGACTACCGTCCTTGTGCAGAAGCATTGCCGGCTGAATGGCGCGAATATCCGGCGCGCCGCCGAGAAGCGGCGCCACTCGCGTCCAGGTCTTTGCATTGTCGCGCGAGATTTCGAAGTGCACTTTCCAGTCTGAAATCCGGTCGTCAGACTCCGTGCTGCTTCCAGCAACGACAGTGCCATCGTCGAGAATCAGCGGCTTGTTCTTCACCGGGCCGAGTATTCCATCGGGAAGTCTCTCGCCCATCCCCCACGTCCGTCCGTCATCTTTCGATTGGCGATGCATGCCCCACCACTTCGAGGGTTGTGGCCCGACTTTATAGAAGAGGTGCAACACGCCGTCGTTCGTTCGGAAGAGCACGGGGTTGTAGCACGCAAAGCTGTGTCCGTCGGGTTGTAATCCCGTCGCGACTTGCACGGGGTCTGTCCACCACAACGTGTCGACGCGCGAGACCCAGATGCCGACGTCAGGCGCGCCTTCTCGCGTGCCGCCGAACCACGCGGCGACGAGCCCCGATGGCGTCTCGACAATCGTCGAGGCGTGCGCGCTGCGCGTGGGCATTCGGCTGCCGACAGTCTCGGAACGCACGATCGGAGAAGGCTGCTGCGGACGTGCATCCATCGGCGATCGAAGCACAACAGCAACGACCGCTGCCAGCACGGCGCGCGTCGCTACCACTTCGACACCTTCGTGAGCGTGAGGCACGGCCGGTCGAGCCACGCGGCGATATTCACAATCGACGGGAAACTCACACGTCCACCTCGCGAAAGACGAGACAAGCTCGGCGCGGTAACGCCGCCGATTTCCGCGGCCGCTTGCGCCCACGACAAGCCGCGCTGGCGCCGCTGCTCGTCGAGCGCTTTGTAAATCGCTTGCGCGTCGAATCGCAGAATAAACCCTGACGGCACGTCGACAAATTCATTTCGCGTCGGCAATGCTTCACGGCCGACGACAAAGCTCTCGGGCGCTCGACGCAGCCACTTCATCGCTTGCAGCAATCCGTCAGCCTCCGCGACAGCAGCAGTTTTCCAACCAGCGATCGTCGACACCGCAATCGGGCGCGTGGCGCCGCCGGCCGCCGCATTCAACTCGCGCGCCACGTCGGCCCACGAGATATTGCGAGCGTCACGCGTCGACTCCAGCGCGTCATAGAGGGATCGGATGTCGAAGGGCATCTCGGGGCGACACGGCGATGATACCGCTGGGTGACAGCGGAGCTATCATCAGCCATGGTCAGCATCTTCAACGACGTGATCGGTCCGGTGATGCGAGGCGCATCGAGCTCGCATTGTGCGGCGGCGCTGCGCATCGGACGTCTAGCGCGAGATCTGATGGGCGCGGACATCGCCGACGTGCTGATCGAATTCGACACGAACGGGTCGCTGCCCAATACGCACGAGAGCCAGGGATCGGACATGGGTCTCTTCGGCGGACTGCTCGGATGGGACGCGGCTGACGAGCGCCTGCCGAATTCGCCCGCTGCGCTCGAGGCCGCGGGCACGAACGTCACGATCAAGTACATCGACTGCGGCGATCCGCATCCCAATACGTATCGACTGACGCTCACCAACGCGCGCGAGCGGCACACGATGATCGCGATCTCGACCGGCGGCGGCATGATCGAAGTGCTCGAGATCGACGGCGCGCGCGTCTCGCTCGATGGCGGAAGCCGCGTCGACATCGGCGGGCGCGTACTGAATCCGGTCCTGCCCGTGCTCTCGCAACCGAACGCGTCTCTGCCCTTTCGCTCCTGCGCCGATCTGATGCGCCTCGACGCCGGCCGCGAAATCCCGCTGTGGAAATGGGCGGTCGAATATGAAAAGGCACGCGGTGGCCTCGACGATGACCAAGTGCTGGCGATGATGGTGGACATCGTCCGCATCCTGAAGCGATCGATCGCGCAGGGTGTTGCCGGAACGACGTACCACGATCGGATCCTCGGCCATCAGTCAGGCAAATTCGCCGAGAAGATGAAGCGCGGCGGGTTGTTGAACGGCGGCGCGCTGAACCGCGCGGTGCTGTACGTGACGGCGCTGATGGAAGTGAAGAGCTCGATGGGCGTGATCGTGGCAGCGCCGACCGCAGGCGCCTGCGCCGCGTTGCCCGCCTCCGTCATCGCCATGGCTGAAGAGATGGAGCTCGGCGACACGGACATGGCTCGCGCGATGCTCGCCGCGGGCGCGATCGGCCTGTTCATCGCAGGTCCGTGGACATTCGCGGCGGAAGTCGGCGGCTGTCAGGCTGAAGGCGGCTCGGCGGCCGCAATGGCAGCGGCGGCGCTCGTCACACTCGGCGGCGGCAACCTCACGCAAGCCACGTCGGCGGCCTCGATGGCGATGCAGAGCATGCTCGGTCTGATCTGCGATCCAGTCGCGGCGCGTGTCGAAGTGCCCTGTCTCGGCAAGAACGTGATCGCCGCCAGCAACGCGTTGTCGTGCGCGAACATGGCGCTCGCCGGATTCGACCAGGTCATCCCATTTGACGAAGTCGTCGACGCCGCACGGCGAGTCGCCGACAACATGCCGCGCGAGCATCGCTGCACGGCGCTCGGCGGCCTGGCCACGACGCCAACAGCCATCAGACTCAGCGCGGAGTTAGCGGAGAGATTGCGAAAAGTGACTGGCGCTGGAGCCGCGGTCGTTTAGACAAAACCAATCAACCGTGAAGACATGAAGGCGTGAAGACGGTCTTTCAAAAAGCTCTTTGAGACCCTCCCTTCATGTCTTCACGCCTTCACGGTTGATCTTGATCTAGATCTTTTTCGCGAGCTTCAGCACAATCTCGAACTCGTCTTTGGCTACCGGCTGCACCGAGAGACGCGCGCCCTTCTGCGTGACCATCATTTTCTCGAGGCCCTTGGTCGACTTCAGCGTCTCGAGCGATACCGTGCCGTGAAAATTCTTCACGAAGCCGATGTCGACCATGAACCACGTCGGCTTCGACTTGTCGGAATCTTCGTCGTAGTAGTGGCTCTTCTTGTTGAACGCGGCCGAGTCGGGATAGCCCTCTTTCACGATCTTCGCGAGGCCGGTCACACCGGAGGGTTCAGCGTTCGACGCATAGAACAGCACGTCGTCTCCGGCCTTCATGTCGTCGCGCATGTAGTTGCGCGCCTTGAAATTGCGCACGCCTTCCCAGCTCGTCGAACCGTCGCGCTCGAGGTCGTCGATCGTGTAGGCGCTCGGCTCGCACTTCATCAACCAGTAACGCTTGGCCATCAGTCTCTCCGGTAGGGCACTTCAACAAACGGCGGCAGTCCGGCGGCTGCGATGATCGCGAGCAGGCCGGATCGATCGTGAAATTCCTTATGGTCGCGGTCGATCATCACCGTGTTCGGATAGAGCGGCGCGAGCCGCCGGAACTCGGCGTCGATGAGGCGGAAACGATGCACCATCTGCTCGGCGTTTTCGTGCGGACGGCTGCGCAGACGAATGTGCTTTTCGATCGTGTCGCTGCTCGACGTCAGCACGATGACGCGATCGGGCATCCACCAGTCGCCGATCGGCAGCACCGCGCGCAAGGCGTCATGATGCTCGGCGGGGTATTCAGCAATGTGCGCTTCGAGCGTGATGCGCGCGCCTTCGAACATGATGACTTTGCCGTCGTTGTCGTGCCGAGCGGCATCGCGGTAATTCGCGTCGTAGAGCTCTGCGAAGTAGCGCGTGACGCCGACCGGATTGCGGCCGGCCTCGATGTCTTCGAGCACGCGCGGATCCCACACGCCCTGCTCGCCTTCCCCGTACGCGCCGTTGTGATAGAGATCGCCCAATTGACGCACGAGCGTGCTCTTGCCGACGCCGGGACCGCCTACGACCGCCACGCGCATGGTCAGTGATTGTAGCGCTGGCGCATGCGCGCAGGCGCGTTCATCGTTCGTTAGTGGGCGTGCGGCCGCATGTTCGGCAGCCAAAACGCGAGCAGGCCGAGCGCGGGCAGAAACGCGCAGACGCGATAGACGAACGTGATGCTGGTGTGGTCGGCAAGCACACCGAGCGCGGCCGCGCCGGCGCCGGCCACGCCGAACGCGAAGCCGAAGAACAGTCCAGACACGAGCCCGACGCGCGTCGGCACGAGCTCCTGCGCGAACACGACGATGGCCGAGAACGCCGACGACAGGATCAATCCAATGACGACGCTCAGCACCGTCGTCCAGAACAAATTCGCATAAGGCAGCACGAGCGTGAACGGCAGTACGCCGGCGATCGACGCGAGGATGACGGGCTTTCTGCCGATGCGATCGCCGACAGGCCCGCCGATGAACGTGCCGGCGGCCACGGCGCCGAGAAACGCGAACAGATGCAGCTGCGCGCTGTGCATCGACAGACCGAAACGCTGAATCAGAAAGAACATGTAGTAGCTCACGAAGCTCGACGTGTAGACGTACTTCGAGAACACGAGCATCAAGAGAATGAAGAGCGTGCCGGCGACATGAGATTTCGTCGGCGCCGCGTCACCGCTGCGCGCTTTCACCGCGGGCCGCGGCATGCCGATCGACACGTACCAGCGTCCGATGCGCGCGAGCAGCACCATTGCGGCAAGCGCGACGAGTGAAAACCATCCGACGCTGCCCTGCCCGCGCGGCAGCACGATGAACGCCGCGAGCAGCGGACCGAGCGAAGAACCGAAGTTGCCGCCCGTCTGAAACAACGATTGAGCGAGACCATGCTTGCCGCCCGACGCGATGCGGGCAAGGCGCGACGACTCGGGATGGAAGATCGACGATCCGATGCCGACCATCGCCGCGGCGAGGAGCAGCCACGAGTATCCGTTCGCAGATGCCAGCATCAACAAGCCCGTCAGCGTAAACGCCATGCCGATGGCGAGCGAGTACGGCTTCGGATGTTTGTCCGTGTAGAGTCCAACCACGGGCTGCAGCAATGACGACGTGACCTGATTGGTCAGCGTGATGAGACCGATCTGCTGAAAGCTCAGCGTGTACGAGCTCTTCAGCATCGGATAGAGCGCCGGCAGCAGCGACTGCAGCATGTCGTTGAGCAGATGGCTGACGCTGAGCCCGATCAGCACGGGCAGTACCGTGCCGCGCGAGGCGGAGGCGGCTGTCGAAGTTGCGGTGGTCGATGTGGTCAACGTAGCGTCACTGTCGCGGCGAACCGATCAGCAGACGATTCTTCGGCGTGATATCGCTCGGAATCGTCTGTGTCTTTACATCATATCCGCGCGAGCGCAGCCGCTCGACGCGCATGATGTCGACGGCAAGCGGTCCATCGATCCACCCCGTCAATCCGCCGGTGTCCGCGACATCCAGATCGTGGCAGCACGGGAGTACAGCAACGCGCGCGCCGATGGCGCTCGCACGATCGATGATCTCATCAGTCAATGCGCCGCAGGCGTGACACGACACGACGACATCGGTCGGCTCGAGCGAGACGTCTTCGATGGCCGCCGAGCGGAACTTCACACGGCGCGCCAGTCTCGGCCATACGGCGACGATCGCGTCGGTCAGCTTGGCGGCTGACGGCGGCACATTGAGATCGGCGACGAGCGCGTACGGAGACGTGTCGTCGAGCAGCAACATCGCGTGCGCGAGCAGCCCGTGTCCACCGGCAAGATCCACAATGCGGCCGCCGCGAAAGAGACGCCGCACACGGCGGGCCGTTTCCCACGCCTCGTACAGTTCCTTGCGCGGGAGACAGCCCGCATCGCAGACCGCGCGGCCGAGTTTGTCGAAGAGCGTGCTGCCAGAAAACCGCTGAACGTCCTTCGATGTCAGGCGGCCTTTTGCCGAATGCGAGAACACCGCTCTATCTGATCACGAGGTGCGCGAAGCCACGCGCATGCCGCGGCGATGCAAGCTGCAGCAGCGAGCACTTTCGTCGTATTGAGTCCCACGACGAAAGTATGCACGAAGCCGGGTGCGTAGGTGAGCGGGTGAGAGGTACCGGAGTGCCGGGTGCGCAGGGACGGTGAGCGGGCGCTTACGACTCGCTCGCAGCCGACGGGCTCGAACGCCACAGGGTGCTTCGAATCGAATCCCAACGAAACGATCGCTCTTCTACGAGCTCGAGGCCGGAGGCGGCGAGCAGTTCTTCCGACGGCGGAAGTTCGCTGGCGCGAATGCCGGTTTGCCAGCGGAAGAAGGTGTACAGCGACTTCACGAGGAGCCGCGCATGCAGGCGCGCGACGCCGTGAGACGGAATGGCGAAATCCGCGAAGAGCCAGTGACCGCCGGGCACGAGATGCGCCGACAGGCGCTCGATGAGCACGCGCGCGTTCGACGGCGTGAAGCAATCCAGAAAAAAGAGCGTCACGATCGCGTCGAACATCTGCGCGGGGTCGAACTGAAGAGCATCGACGCATTCAAACGTGACGCGAGCGATGTCCTTTGCGCCGACGCGAGCACGCGCGAGCTCGATCATCTTTGCGCTGGAATCCACAGAGTGAACGCGCGCATGCGGCGCCGCGCGAAGCACGGCTTCGAGAAAACGCCCGTCGCCGTCGCCGAGAATCAAAATCGATTCGCAGGCGTGCAGACGATCGACAAATGCAAACCGCGCGCGCTCGAGGGCACGGCCGAACGCGAAGCGCTCGAGCGTCTGATAGATGCGAGCAACGCGATCGAAGCCGCGGCTCACGCTGCCCACCACGAGGCCCACCACAAGACAGCGGGCACGATCGGCGTGAGCAGCGCCACGTCGGCGAGCACGCGGGCCGCGCGCCATCCAGCGCGCCGTTCGAGACGATCAATTGCAGCAAGCAGGAGCGCACTGACAAACGCGCAGGCAGCGATCGTGCGCAGCGGTCCTGTATCACTCACGAACGCCGCGATCGACAACACCGCGACGAGCAGCGGCAACTGCGCGATCGCCCACCCATGTTCGCGCGCGCCGCGCCGGGAGACACCAAGGTCGATCGCCAGCGACGTTTGTCCGTGAGACAGATCCACATCGCGCTCCCACACGGAGATCAGCGCGCAATTCGCGAAGCACAGCAGCGCAAATAGAGACGCCGCGGACGCAAGATCCGCAAGATGCGTCGTCTCCACGAGAAACACGCAGACGCCGCTCGTCAGCAACGCGGCCACGCACAACTCTTTCGGCGCGCGCCATCGGCTGTGGCGATGGACGAGTTGATGTGAGAGCAGATAGACGAGCACCGGCACGATCACGAGCACGCCGGCGCCAATTTCCATCCACGACAGTCGAGTGAAGGCGAGGACAACGTCCGCAACCGCCACCGCGGTCCACGCCGCGGCCACCGGCCAGCGCCAGCGCTGGTAGAACTCATGCCGCTGTGTGCGAATCGCGCGCGGATCGAGGCGCCAGCCTTCGATCCAACGGTCCGCGGCATAAGCGAGCCACACGGTTGCGGCAAGAACCACGCGATGGCTGGGGCGCAAGCTGATGCCGGCCACATGCGCCAGCGCGTCCTGCCAAAGCACGCTGACCAGCGGCGCGTCGAGCGACAGGATCGTGGGCCACTGCCACCAGCGGGGTCGACGAGTCACGACCATTCGAGTGTGTCACGTCACCATCGCGCACGCGACGCGCGGGCGGCCGACGTTATGTCACAATCCGCGCATTCATTGGAGGTCCCATGGGGTCAAAGACGGCTCTCGCACTGAACGACACTCGCCGGCGTTTCATGACGCACTTCACCGCTGTCGGCCTCGGCAGCACGCTCGTCCCAGGTGTTCTCTGGGCGCGCATGCAGGATCAGGGCACCGATCGCATCACGCTGCAAATGGTCAACGATGCCCTCAAGCTCGCCGGCGTCGACGCGACCGAGGCCGAACGCCAAGCCATGGTGAACGGCGCGAATCAGGCGCTCACGCGCTACGAAGCGATCCGCGCGATGGACATCCCCAATGACGTCTCGCCGCCATTCCATTTCAGCGCCATCGTGCCGGGCATCGATGTCGACAAAACCGTCAAGCCGTTCAAGCTCAGCGCCGCGCCGGCGGTGAAGCGCCCCGCCGACCTCGAAGACGTCGCCTTCTGGCCCGTGCGGCATCTGGCCGAACTGATCAAAACGAAGAAGGTGACCTCACTCGAGCTCACCGAGATGTATCTGAAGCGCCTCCACCGCTACAACGACAAGCTCAACAACGTCGTCACGTTCCTCGACGATGTCGGGCGCGCGCAGGCGAAGCAGGCGGACGCGGAAATCGCCGCGGGCAAGTATCGCGGCGCGCTGCATGGGATTCCGTGGGGCGCGAAAGACATCATCGCGGTGAAGGGTTACAAGACGACCTGGGGCACGCCGCCGCTGAAAGATCAGATGCTCGACTACGACGCGAGCATCGTCGAAATGCTGCGAGAGGCCGGCGCCGTGCTGATCGCGAAACTCACGACCGGAGAGCTCGCGCAGGGCGACAACTGGTTTGGCGGACAGACGAAGAGCCCGTGGGATCCGGCGGTTGGCTCGAGCGGATCATCAGCGGGACCGTGCTCGGCGACGGCGGCTGGTGTCGTCGCGTTTGCGATCGGCACGGAGACGAGCGGCTCGATCCTGAGCCCGTCGGCGCGTTGCGGCGTCACCGGGCTTCGACCGACGTTCGGACGCATCAGCCGGCACGGCGTGATGGCGCTCGCGTGGACGCAGGATCGGCTCGGACCGATCTGCCGCTACGCGGAAGATTGCGCGATCGTCATGCACGCGGTCGCGAAACCCGACGGCAGAGACATGAGCGTGTCGGACGCGCCGTTCAATTGGGATCCGGCAACAGTCGACATCAAGAAGCTGCGCGTCGGCTACATCAAGGAATCGTTCGATGAGCTGCAGAACCCGATCGCGAAGGCGAATGCCGCGAAGCTGCTCGAGACACTGAAGAGGATCGGCGTCGCTGAGCTGATTCCGATGACGATTCCTGTCGCAGACACGAACGTGAGCGCGATCGGCATCGAATCGGCCGCGTATTTCGATCACCTCACACGAGCGGGAAAAATGCAGGGCTCGCGACGCGCGTTGCAGCCGAGCGCCTGGCTCACACCTGCGGTCGAATTCCTGCAGCAGCAGCGCGTACGCATGCTCATGATGATGAAGCTCGCTGAAGCGACGAAGGGCCTCGACGTCTACGTTGTCGCCTCGAACAACACCGGCGGCGCGGCGGGCACAGGTCGCGCGGGTGCGCCGGCGGCTGGTGCCGGAGCCGCCGCGGATCCAGCGGCGGGACGCGCGGGCGCTCCGGCAGGCGCCGGCCGCGCGGGCGGCGGACGCGGTGCGGGCGGCGGTCAGCAGTCGCCGACAGCGCGGCACTCGACGATGGCAAATCTCGCGTGCTATCCCGCGATCAACATTCCCAACGGTTTCAGCGACAACGGACAGCCGACCAACGCGACCTTCTTCGCGCGGCCGTTCAGGGAAATGGACCTGATCGCGCTCGCCAAGGCGTACCAGGACGCGGCCCAGTTCCACCTGCAGAAACCGACGAAACTCGGCTGATGTCTTTTCTTTACCGATCCGTTGTTGCACCACCGCAACGCGCGGGTGCGACCGTAGATGCATCTCTTTCCTGAGGGTGCTCTATGCGCAACGAGTCGCCGAAGACGTTTCCGACCAACGAGGACATCGCCAAACGCGCGTACGACAAATATCTGGAGCGCGGCTGCATCGACGGGTTCGATCGCGAAGATTGGGTCGCCGCCGAGCACGAACTCTTGACCGAACATCACGACCAGCTCGCGGCGCCGGATTTTGACGCCCACGAGCCTGCGCGCGATCACGAGCACGCGTAGCGCGGGCCCAGCGCGGTTGTCCCGGGCGCCGCAACGCACTATCGTGTGGCCATGCCACACCTCATCGAACGCGCGCCGAGCGGGCGCGCGAAGTGCCGCGGCTGCGGCGAAAAAATCGCGTCGGGCGACCTCCGGTTCGGCGAGCAGCTGCCGAACCCGTTCGCTGACGGAGACGATGCGTTGATGACGCACTGGTTTCATCCACAGTGCGCGGCCTATCGCCGGCCCGAGGCATTGCTCGAAGGCCTCGCCTCGTACACGGAGCCGCTGAACAATCGCGGCGCGCTCGAAGCCGACGCGCAGGCAGGCGTCGCGCATCACCGCGTCCCGCGCATCAACACCGCAGAGCTCGCGCCCACCGGACGCGCGACCTGCCGCTCGTGCAAGACGCTCATCGACAAAGACACGTGGCGCATCGCGCTCGTCTTCTACGAAGACGGCCGTTTCAATCCGTCAGGATTCATTCACGCGAAATGCGCGAAGGAATATCTCGAGACAACCGACATCCGCGCCCGAGTGAAATTCTTCTCGCCAAAGCTCAGCGACGCTGAGCTGGATGAATTGATGGCGGCGATGTAGGGGCGGGCGCGTTTGGGGCACGGCCGAACTAAAGTTCGGCCCTACGAAGTAAAGCGAGCACTGCTCGCTGGCCTAGACACCAGCCGTAGGGCCGAACTTTAGTTCGGCCATGCTCCGCGCTTCGCTACCGTTCGACTTCCGACAAGAACTTCACGTTCGGGTTTTCGCGCTCGGCGTATTGCAGCGCCCATTCTGACGGGAACAACAGCACCGTGCGTCCGCGGCGGTCGGCGACGTCGAGGACGTTGGCGCCGAGACCTTGCAGCTTCTGAACATCGATGTCGGTCGATTCGAGCCAACGCGCAGCGTGATAGTTCATCGGATCCACGCGGCTCTTCACGCCGTATTCGTTCTCGAGGCGCGACACGATGACGTCGAACTGCAGCGCGCCGACAACGCCGACGATCGGCTCGCGGCCGTGCCTCGTCCGGAACACCTGCATCAGTCCTTCTTCTTCCAACTGACGCACGCCATCGTCGAACTGCTTGTGCCGCTGATCTTCGAGCTTCAGCCGGCCGAAATGTTCGGCGGCGAATTGCGGCACGAGCGGAAACTGCACCGGCTTGCCGACAAAGAGCGAATCGCCGATCGCAAATCGTCCGGGATTGACGAGCCCGACGATGTCGCCGGCGTAGGCTTCCGTCGACGTTTCACGATCGCGGCCGAAGATCTTGTACGGACGCGCCACGCGCACTTCCGATCCGAGCCGCGCGTTGGTGACCATCATGTCTTTCACGAGCCGGCCCGAACAGACGCGCAGAAACGCGACGTGATCGCGGTGGCGTGGATCCATGTTCGCCTGGATCTTGAAGACGAAGCCGCTGAAGTCGGGCGACGACGGATCGATTTCTTCGTCGCCGTCTTTGGTCATGCGGGGCCCGGGCGGCGGCGCGAGGCGCACGAGGCCTTCGAGAAACGGCTCGAGCCCGAAGTTGGTGAGCGCGCTGCCGAAGAACACACCGGTCTGACGACCCGACAGATATTCGTGTGGGTCGAACGTCGTGCCAGCAGTGGCGATGAGATCGATACCTTCGATGAAATCGCGGTAGGCGTTGTCGCCCGCGAGCTCCTGCACCTGCGGATCGCGGTGATGCGCCACGCTCACGGGAGCGCGGCGCTGGCCCTGCATGTGCCGTTCGTAGAGCAACACCTGGCGCGCCGGAATGTCATACACACCGAGGAACTGCGCGCCGCGGCCGATCGGCCAATTGAGCGGAGCGGCGGCGATGCCGAGGACGCTCTCGATCTCGTCGAGCAGCTCCAGCGGATCGCGCCCCTCGGTGTCGCACTTGTTGACGAACGTCAGGATCGGCAGCCGATGCCGCCGGCACACTTCGAACAACTTGCGCGTCTGCTCTTCGACGCCCTTCGCCGAGTCGAGCACCATCACGACACTGTCGGCGGCGACGAGCGATCGATAGGTGTCTTCGCTGAAGTCTTTATGGCCCGGTGTGTCGAGCAGCGTGATGCGCTTGCTGTCGATCTCGAACTCGAGCGCGGTCGACGTCAGCGAGATGCCGCGCTGCTGTTCCATCGCCATCCAGTCCGACACGGCATGGCGCCGCGACTTGCGCCCGCGCACCGCGCCGGCCAGCTCGATGGCGCCGGCGTACAACAGGATCTTCTCCGTCAGCGTCGTTTTGCCGGCGTCGGGATGCGAGATGATGGCGAACGTGCGCCGCAGAGCAACTTTCGCGGCGATCTCGTCGCTGGTAGGGCTGGCCTCGGACATGTGAACAGCTGATTTTATCGCAAGGACGCATGGCGCTAGCGCTTCTCTCGGCCGGCGCTGTCGAGAGCTTCCTGAAACGATTTGCGAACCAGATTGCCGACAAGGCGGGTGAAGTCGGGCACGGGAGCCGTGGCGCCCGGCGAGAATTCCTTGCCGATGGCATCGACATTCACGGCAGCCTGCACCGCTTCGAGCGTCACCAGACCGCGTTCGAGCGCCGCGTGCACCTGGCCGATCACCGAGGCATAGAGCGCAATCGTCCGCCGCAGAAACACCTTGTCGTGAAACGCCGCACCTTGCCCGGGCACGATGATGCCGGCATCGAGCGCATCCAGATCCCGCAGGCTCTTCAGCCAGGGCGTCACCGCATTCGAGTTGGTCGACCACGCCGGCGGGCCGTTGCCTTCTTCCTGCGCCACGAGCACGTCGCCCGTAATGAGCAACTTTTCCTGCGGGAGGTACATGACGGCCGACCCTGTCGCGTCGCCCGTCGCAGTGAACAGACGAAACTCTCGCGATCCGCTCCAGAACGTCATCGCATCGCGAAATACCATCGTCGGCAGCACTCGTGGAATAGCGCGAATCTGTTCGGCAAACGGCGAACCCGCGGGACCGGCGCTTTCCGCGAAGAAGTTCGCGGTCATGCGCTTCATGAAGTCTCGCGTCTCCACCGTCGAGATGATCTGCAGGCCGGGATATGCCTTGACGAACTCGTCGTTGCCCGACCAATGGTCCATGTGCCAGTGCGAATTGATCAGCGTGCGAACGGGCTTGTTCGTGATCTTTCGAATCTCGGCGATGACGAGACGGGACGTGGACGGCAACGTGTTGCTGTCGAACACGACGACGTCGCTGTCGTTGACGATTGCAACGACGTTGGTCGCGGTCCAGCGATCGAGATCCGATGGCGCGCGAAACAAGTGGATGCCATCAGCGAGCACATCGTGCTTGAGCGTCAGATCGAGCTGTGGTGACGCGGTCGTGAGAGTGGTGGCGAGAAAAACACAGGCGAGAGCGGTGAAGACGGTCCGTGACATCGAGTGCTCCTGGCGTCAAAGCCAACGGCGCTCGGCCGCATCGAACGATGCGACCGCGCCGCGGCAGTCGGCGGCCAGGGACTCCGCCCTTTTAACGTCATGGCGCGCCGCACCCGGGAGGGACCCTGTCGCGCGAGGACGTGAAACGGTTGCGCTAAGACTACGACTCGACGGCCGCTCGATCAACGCCGCGCGCTATCGAACGCCGCTGGAACACGGTTCAGTCGCGCCGTACCGCGCCCATCGGCGCGATGCGCGAGGCTCTCAGCGCCGGCACGAGCCCCGCCGCCAGCGCAGACATCAACATCACCGCCAGCGCGCCGGCAATCGACGCGGGGTCGTACTTGGTGACACCGTAGAGAAACGATTCCACGTAGCGCGCGCCGAGATACACGAGCGGCAGCCCGATCGCGAATCCAGCCGCGGCCATGACGACGACATCGCGGAGAATCATCCAGATCACGCGGCTGCCTGATGCGCCAAGCGCCATGCGGATGCCGATCTCACTGCTGCGGCGCGAAACATTGAATGTGACCGTGCCATAGAGCCCGACGCCGACGATGGCAAGCGCGACGATCGCGAATGCCGAGCATAGCGTCGCAAGCGTAATCTCCTGGCTGATCCCGGCGTTGATGTGTGATGCCTGCGTCCTCATGTCGAAGACGGCCAGTCGTGAATCCGCTCGGCGCACGACGTCGGCGATGCCGCTCGACATATTCATCGGCTTGCCCGCAGTTCTCACTTCATAGGTCATCGCGCCAGTGGGCTGTTCGGCTTGTAGATACGGAAAGTAGGCCACCGGCGCGCGGTCGCCCTTCAATCGAAAACTCAGCGCGTCGTCAACGACGCCGACAATCGTCAACTGGTTCTTGTTGAACGCGACGGTCTCACCGATGAGATTGGCGACGCCAAATGCGCGGCCGAAGTCTCGGTTGACGATCATGACCTTCGACGCGCCGGCGCGGTCCTGATCGGTGAATTCGCGGCCGGCGAGCAGCGGAATCTGCATAGTCGCGAAGAACGCGGGCCCGACCGATATCAGCGCGGCCGCCGGCGGGCGTCCGTTGATCAAACCCGGTGTTGGCGCGCCGACGATGGTCATCTGAGCCGAAGTTCCGCCGCCCATCGGCAGCGGCCGGCTCGACAGGCTGACGGAGGTCACTCCCGGCAGTTGGCCGAGCCGCGAGCGAATGTCCTCGAACAACTGGTTGCGTTGCGGACCGGGAATGCCGACCGACGCGGGCCGAAGACTGAACAGCAGCACGTTGTCGCGATTGAAGCCGACGTTGATGCCGTACAGATTGCTCAGCGTGCGCGCGAACAGGCTGGCGACAACCAGCAACAGCAATGAGAGTGCGATCTGTGCCACCACGAGACCGCAACCGACGCCGAACCGGCGTTGAGCTGAGGTCGCCTCGTCGGCCGGCACCGCCTTCAAGCTCTTGACCAGGTCGACGCGCGTCGATTGCAGTGCCGGCGCCAGCCCGAACAACACACCGGTCGCAATCGACAACAGCACGGCAAAGCCGAGGACGGTCCAGTTCAGCTCGGCGTGCAGCGTGAAGTTGGTCTGCCCATTCGAGAGCAGCGACGTCAACACCGGAAGACTCCATACGGCGACAGCTACGCCGCATGCGCCGCCGATTGCCGACAACAGAACGCTTTCGGTGAGCAGCTGGCGAATCACCCGGCCGCGGCCCGCGCCGATGCTCAGGCGAATCGCGATTTCGCGGCGACGCGCCAATGCGCGCGCGAGCAACAGACTGGCAACGTTCGAACATGCGACGAGCAGGATGCCCGCGACCACGCCGCCGAGTACGTAGATCGGCTGCGCGTAGAGCATGCGCAGGCTGTCGAGGCCCGCTGCGCCCGGCTGCAAACGCAGCTCCGGAATGTCTTCACGCTGTTTGTCGGTCGTCGCCGTACCCGCGACAAATTGCCGGAACCGAGGACCTAGCACGGCCTGGGCCTGCTCGATCGAAACACCAGGGCGCAACCGCGCCATGATGTCGGTCCAGTAGAAGTGCTCACTCAGGAAATACGATCCGGCGACGTCACCTTTCTCCAAGAGATGACGCGCGCGCATCGGCACATATAGATCAGGAACCGCCGCGGGCTCGGCGCCGAAGAAACCCTGCGGCACGACGCCGATGATTTCGAACGGTTTGTCATTGATGCGGATCGTTTGTCCGACTCCGCTGTTGTCGGCGCCAAAGCGCTGTCTGACGAATGTCGTCGTCACGACGACGACGGCGGCAGTCGCGGGCGTGTCGTCTCCGGCGTTGATCAGGCGCCCAGCCGCCGGTGTGACACCCATCCCCTCGAAATACCGGCCCGACACGTAGTGGCCCTCGGCCGGCCGCGTGTCGTCGTTGACCGAAACATTCAGTCCCTTTCCAGCACAGTGGGATCCGAAGCTTGGAATTCACGTGACTTGAAGTCGCGGC
>JADMIO011411920.1_pt1 | contig 19259 bp, 13 predicted proteins | sample 8958161 | NCBI WGS metagenome assembly JADMIO01 (sample SAMN16585339, study PRJNA669376) | soil metagenome | isolation source: Crop rotation soil | place: USA: Cullars Rotation, Alabama | collected 2011
CCGCCTATAGCCAGTTGCCCGCGGAGATCCCGCTGTTGCGGCGGAAGATCCAGCAGGTCTTTGCCGGATCCGGGCTGCCGGCGCACGGCCATGACGGCAAAGCCCTGCTTCATATTCTCAATACCTTCCCGCGCGACGAGCTGTTCCAGATCGGCGAGGACGAGCTGCTCGCTACCGCTCTCGGCATTCTCAATCTTGGCAATCGGCCAAAGGCGCGCCTGTTTCTGCGTTTCGACAAGTTCGATCGCTACGTGTCTGCGCTCGCCTACATTCCGCGCGACCGCTACAATGCCGCGGTTCAGAGCGCCGTCCACACCCTTCTGGCCAAAGCGTTCAGCGGGCGGGAATCGGCTGCAACACCGATGCTCGACGACGAAACGCTGGCGCGCGTGCATTACATCATCGGCCGCAATGCGGGGCCCCGTCCGGACGTCGATGTGAGAGAGTTGGAAGCGGCGATCCGCGCGATCATTCATACCTGGGATGATGGCTTTGCCGATGCTGTCGGCCAAGCCTATGGTGAAGCCAAGGGCGCGCTCACAAAACGCTACGCCAATGCCTTTCCAGCCGGGTACCGCGATGCCTTCACGGCGTGGGAAGCCGCAGAAGACATCGAACCCATCGAACAGGTGTTGAAAGGCGAAGCGGTAGGCGGACATCTGGCCGTTCACGTCTACGGGCGCGATGGCGATGCGCCTCACGCGCTGTATCTGAAATTGTTCGTGCGTGGAGCGTTCGTGCCGCTCTCCGAATGCCTGCCGGTGTTCGAAAATCTCGGATTGAAGGTCATTGCCGAAGACGCCTTCGCGCTCACGCCGCTGTCTTCTCAAGGCGCGCCACAAGACGTCGCCCTGCAAAACTTCCTGATGGAGCGCGCCGACGGTCGGCCCGCCGATCTCGAGCGCGTGAAACCGCTTCTGGAAGATGCCTTCCACGCAGTATGGGCTCGCAAGGCCGAGTCCGATGGCTTCAACCGTCTCGTCATCGCGGCCGGACTTGCCTGGCGCGACGTCGCGATCCTCCGCGCCCTCGCCAAATTCCTGCGTCAGGCCGGCATGATGCTGAGCCAGACCTATATGGAAAACGCGCTCTTCAAGAATCCTGAGATCGCGATTTATCTGGTCGAACTTTTCCGCACTCTGCACGACCCAGAACTTTTTTCTGACATCCCATCGCGCGCGCAAGCCGCCGACACCCTCCGCGGCAGAATCGATGCGGCCCTGAACGATGTACCCTCAGCCGATGACGACCGTATTATCCGCGCTCTCCGCCAAGTGATCGATGCGAGCTTGCGCACGAGCTTCTTCCAGCCCGATGCCCAAGGCAGTGAGCGGCCCTATATCGCCTTCAAACTGGAAAGCCACAAGCTCGATATGCTGCCGGCGCCCAAACCGCTGTACGAAATCTTCGTCTACGCGCCCGAAGTCGAAGGCATCCACTTGCGCTTTGGCAAGATCGCCCGCGGTGGCATTCGTTGGTCGGACAGACCCGAAGACTTCCGTACGGAAATCCTTTCGCTGGTGAAGGCGCAGCAGGTGAAGAATGCAGTCATCGTGCCGGTGGGCGCCAAGGGTGGCTTCTACCCCAAGCGACTGCCTCAAGGCGGCACGCGCGATGCGGTGCAGGCGGCCGGCATCTCAGCCTACAAGCTCTTCATCGGTGCCCTTCTGGACCTTACTGACAATATCGGCCCCGACGGGCGCATCGTGCCCCCCAAGGACGTGATTCGTTACGACGATGACGATCCCTATCTCGTCGTCGCGGCCGACAAAGGAACAGCGACCTTTTCCGATATCGCAAATGGCCTGGCAGAAGCGCGCGGCTTCTGGCTTGGCGATGCTTTCGCTTCGGGCGGCTCACGCGGCTATGACCACAAGAAGATGGGCATCACCGCACGCGGTGCCTGGGAAGCGGTGAAACGGCATTTTCGCGAACTCAATCGCGATATCCAGAGCGAACCTTTTACCTGTGTCGGCGTCGGCGATATGTCGGGCGACGTTTTCGGCAATGGGTTGTTGCAGTCCAAGGAAACAAAGCTCGTCGCCGCCTTCGATCATCGCCACATCTTTGTCGATCCCGATCCCGATCCACATGCAAGCTGGACCGAACGAAAACGCCTGTTCGACCTGCCGCGGTCCTCCTGGGCCGATTACAATGCCAAGCTGATTTCGCAAGGTGGCGGTGTATTCCCGCGCACGTCCAAGGAGATCGCCCTTAGCCTCGAGATGAAAGCCCTTACGGGTCTCGCAAAAGACCGCGCCACACCCGCCGAGCTTATTCGGGCAATTTTGTCGGCACCCATCGATCTCTTGTTCTTTGGCGGTATCGGCACTTACGTCAAATCGAGCACCCAGAGTCATGCCGATGCGGGAGATCGCGCCAACGATGCGCTTCGCATCGATGGCCGCGATGTGCGGGCCCTTGCGGTCGGCGAAGGCGCCAATCTCGGTGTCACTCAACTTGGCCGCATCGAATATGCGCGAGACGGCGGGCTAGAACACAAGGGCGGGCGCATAAATACCGATGCGATCGACAATTCGGCCGGCGTCGACACGTCGGACCATGAGGTCAACATCAAGATTCTGATGAGCGGGCCCCTGCGCCGCGGCGAACTCAAAGACGCCGAACGCGACGCCATGCTTGCGGCGATGACCGAGGATGTCGCGAGCCTGGTGCTCAAGGACAATTACGATCAGACATTCGCGCTTTCGGTCATGGAATCGACGGCCGCGCGCGACCTCGACGCCTCCGCGCGTTTTATCCGGGAGCTGGAGAAGCAAGGCACTCTCGACCGCGCCGTGGAAATGCTCCCTGGCGAGGAGGCGATCAAGGCGCTCGCGCGCGAGGAGCGCGGCTTGAGCCGCCCCGAACTCGCTGTGCTTCTCGCCTACGCCAAACTCGATCTTTTCGAGGAGGTGGCGAAAAGCACGCTTCCCGACGATCCCTATTTTAAACGTGTGCTGGAGGAATACTTCCCGAAGCTCGCGGTCGAGCGTTTCAAGGACGAGCTTCCTCGCCATCGTCTTGCGCGCGAGATCATCGCAACCGAACTTGTCAATCGTGCCGTCAATCTTGCCGGACCGCTCTACGCGCACCGCATGCGCGAACTCTCGAATGTACCCTCCTGGTGCACCATACGCGCCTTCGCGCTTGCCGACGGTGCATTCAATCTTTCGGAACTCGCGAAAAGAATCGGGAGTCTCGATCTGAAAGTGCCGGCAAGGACACAAATTGCGATGATGTCCGATATCGCCGAATTGCTGCGCCGGCTTGGTCTTTGGTTCATTGTGCATTTGCCCGCCGAAGCGGACCTTGCGGCGACGGTCAAAACATATCGAAGCGGGTTTGCAGCGCTGAAAGGGCGCTTCTCGGCTCTCGTCTCGCCTCTGGAGGCGAAAGCCACGGAAGCACGCATCGCCGAACTGCAAAAGTTGGGCGTGCCCCTCAATATCGCCGAAGATGCTGGCACCCTGCCGCTCCTTGGCGCGGCCCCTGAGATCGTCTTGTTGGCGGAAAAGTGCGGTATCGCCATAGACGTTGCGGCGGGTGGATATTTTGCGATGGGCGGATTGGTTGGCCTCGACCGGCTGCGAGCTTTGGCGGGGGAAATCGCGTCGCGCGACCATTGGGACAGGCTGGCGCTCCGCCGTATTGTCGATGATCTATATGCGGCCCAACGGCACCTCACGCGGGCCGCACTCGCCCAAGCCACGGGGACGCGAAAAGGGTCCGGACCAGCGGGAGGAATCGCCGCGGTACAAGTCTGGATCAAGGCTCGCAACCAGGACCTGCAGCGAACGTCCCAGTTCCTAGCCGAGATTGGCCGCTCCGGCGAACCGACAATTGCGAAATTATCCTTGGCCTGCAGTCAGATACAGAAACTCGCGGCACGGGCGGCGGGTTAAAGCGACGCCTGATACAAAATAGGAACATCCACCGACATTGAACGGGCCGGAAAAATCGGCAATCGTTCACGGGGTTCCTTGCCGAGCGCCGTGTCCCAGGAGATCGAGCTCCGTTTTGACGTCCGCCCGGACGATCTGGCGCGGCTGGCGCGGAGCGCGGCCTTCGAGCACCTGTTTGCAAGCCCAGCCGCGACGCGTCGCCTATCCACGATCTACTACGACACTCCGGAACTCTGTTTCGCCAGAGCCGGCCTTTCCTTGCGAGTGCGCAAGTCCGGTCGCGACTACGTGCAAACAGTGAAGAGCGAAAGCACGGGCACGCTCGCCAGCAGGCGCGGTGAATATGAATGCAAGCTGCCCTCCGCCAAGCCGGATTTGCGCTTCGTTCCCGATCCCGATGTGCGGGAGCGCCTGCAGGCGATGGCGAATGACGCCAGTATCGAGCCGGTCATCGAAACCAGCATCCGGCGCACAACCCGCGCCCTGAAAACCGAAGCCGGCGATGAAGTCGAATTGGCGCTCGACCGCGGCGAAATCCGTACACTGGCCAATGAGAGCACGATCGTTCCGGTTTCCGAGGTGGAGTTGGAACTGAAGCATGGCTCCTCAGCAGCGCTCTACGACATTGCCCGCATCTTGTCGCGCGAGGCAGCGCTTACCGTGAACATCGAGAGCAAGGCCGAGCGAGGCTTGCGCGCGCTGGAAGGGCGGGGCCTGTCCGCTCGCAAAGCGGGGCGCTCGGAACTCGCACCGGATGCGACCGCCGAAGAGGCCTTTCGGGCAACGCTTTCGCATTGCTTGCGGCACCTCGCGCGTAACACCAGGGCCGTTGCGGAAGCGCACGATCCAGAAGGCGTCCATCAGCTTCGCGTTGGTTTTCGCCGCCTGCGGGTTGCGCTGGCCATGCTCGGGAATATTTTCCGCGTCGGTCCGTTCGAGGATTTACGCACCCGAGCCAAGGCGCTCGGCGACGCGCTCGCTCCCACTCGCGAGCTTGACGTGTTCGCCAAGGATCTGCTGTCGCCCACCGAGAACCTGTCGCGAAAGCCCGGTCTGGCTCACCTGCGGCTGGCGCTCGAAGATTTGCGCCGGCAATCGTGGGATAGCACGATCACGCTTGTGCGGTCGGCCGATTTCACCGGCTTCCTCCTCGACATGGCTTCGGCGGTCGAGATGCGTGCCTGGCGCGAATCGGCAAGTCCCGAGCAGTTAAGCGAATTTTTGCGTCCTGCGTGGGTCATTGCTTCGGCTGTGCTGGACAAGCGCCGCGCGCACGCCTGCAAGCGCGCCAAGCACTTGCGAAAACTTGGCATCGCGCAGCGTCACCGCTTGCGCATCGCGCTTAAGAAACTGCGCTACACGGCGGAATTCTTTGCGCCGCTGTTTGAGCCCAAAGCCGTATCCGAATTTCTGCAACGTCTCGACAAGCTGCAGGATTTGTTTGGCGCGTTGAACGACGCAGCAATGGCCGAACACACGCTCGTCCGCATTGTCGAGCGCAGCCCCGTACCGGCCGGGAGGGAGCTTTTGGAAGCGGCAGCCTTCGTGGAGGGTTGGCATCAGGGGCGGATTCCCGGCACATGGGAGAAGGCAAAAAAGCGCTGGAAGCGCTTCGCCAAGACCGACACCTTCTGGGCGAAGTGAGCCTTCCCATTTCTGCCGCTCGCCAACGGGATGGGCTAAAGCGAAATCGTCGCCAGGACGGGTACGTGATCGGAGGGCTTTTTCCAGCCGCGGGTTTCGCGAACAATGGTATGCCCCGACACAGCGCCTTTGAGTGCGCGACCAACCCAGATGTGATCAAGTCTGCGGCCGCGATCGGAAGCTTTCCAATCCCGGGCGCGATAGCTCCACCAGGAGTAGATTTTCTCCTCCGCCGGCACGAAGGTCCGCGTAACGTCTTGCCAATCGAAACTGCAGAGGGCCGCATTGAGCAGGTCGGTCTCAATGGGCGTATGGCTCACGACATCTAAGAGCTGCTTATGGCTCCACACGTCATTCTCAAGCGGTGCCACGTTCAAATCGCCCACAAGTGCTAGGGGTGCGTTTTTCCTGTCCTGCCGTTTGGCGAAACAGATCTCCAGCTCGCGCAAGAAATCGAGCTTATGAGCAAATTTCACGTTGGTCTTGGGATCGGGAATATCGCCCCCGGCAGGGACATAGAAATTGTGCAGTTCGAGCCCCGCTTCCAACTCTACGCTGATATGGCGGCTATCGTTCTTGCCGCAGAAACCGAGCGCTTCGGTTCTGCGAAAGGGCAGCCGCGAAAGGATAGCCACGCCGTGGTAGCCTTTCTGGCCGTTGATCGCCTGATGGATATAGCCAAGCGGCCGGAACGTATCGCCGGGGAAAAGCGGATCGATCACCTTGGTTTCCTGCAGGCATAGAACGTCGGGTGCATGCGCCTTGAGAAACCGTGTCACCAGCCCCGCACGGAGCCGAACCGAATTGACGTTCCAGGTGGCAAGCTTGATGGCGGACATGCCCTTCCCTAGCGCAATTCCACGCCGTTTGCTTGGAGTTCCTTGAAGCTTCTTGGGGTTTAACGAACAGTGTTAGGAAGTTCCGAAAGGGTGATTGTTTGGCGGCGGAAACTTCCTATATTGCAACTGCACAAAGTATGTTGCGTTGCAATGGAGACTGTCATGGAACTGCGTAGCGTCCATCCTATCGAGGTCAAGGAGATCACTCCGCTTAGCGCTTGGCTGATCACACGCGTGGTCATCGGTGCAGTCTTTGTCTGCACATTTGCGCCATTCGTGGTCTATTATTTCCAGAATTGACCCGTCTCTCAAGCAAGCGGATCGGACACCGACCGGGACGGCAATTCGTGTGAATTTCCTAGATTTTCCAATGGCCAACGCGCGCGTGGCGCACTGGTGAGGGCGTCGGTCCAGCCACGTGCCAGCCGTTCGAGCGCTGCCCAGGCAACCATGGCGCCATTATCCGTGCACAGCGAGAATGGCGGCAGTTCGAGAACGAAACTCTCTTTCGCGCCCAGCGCTTGAAAGGCCTCCCGAATAGCCTGGTTTGCAGCCACCCCACCGGCCACCACCAGACTCGTCCGCTGGTTCTTATTTCCGAACTCTGTTCGGAATTGTTGCAGCGCGTTATAAACGCGATCAAGCAGAACGTCCACGACCACCTGTTGGAAACTGGCAGCCACATCGGCCTTCTGTTCGGCGGTCAATTCCCGTTGCTTGACCAACTGCCTGACCGCCGTCTTCAGGCCCGAAAAGGAAAAATCCGCGCCCGGTCGCCCGACCATGGGCCGCGGCAGGGCATAGGCCTTCGGATTTCCGCGACCAGCCAAGGCCTCGATTTGCGGCCCACCAGGATAGGGTAACCCAAGAAGCTTCGCCGTCTTATCGAAGGCTTCGCCGACGGCGTCGTCGATGGTGGCTCCGTAAAGCCGGTAGCGCCCCACATCTTCAGCCGCCATCACCTGGCAATGCCCCCCCGAAATCAGCAGCAGAAGAAAGGGAAACTCCGTTCCTTTCGAAAGCCTGGCCGAAAGAGCATGCGCCTCGAGGTGATTGACCGCGATCAGCGGCTTTCCTGCGGCCAGCGCGAGACCTTTGGCAGTGACGAGGCCCACCATGACCCCGCCTATGAGCCCTGGCCCCGCCGTAGCGCCCACCGCATCGACATCGCCAAGCGCGACATCCGCCTCGGCAAGCGCGCGTGCAACGACTGCATCGAGCAACTCAACATGAGCCCGTGCCGCAATCTCCGGCACGACCCCACCATAGGGACGATGCTCCGAGGCTTGGCCGATCACAACATTGGACAGGATCGCGCCTGGGCCCGGAGCTTGGCCCCGAACGACCGCCGCGGACGTTTCGTCGCAACTGGTTTCGATCCCGAGAACCGTGAACGCGCCCATGGCGGTCGATCTATGCTAAGGGGCGGTCTGTGTCCACGCGATCCATGACCTCATGACCAAACCTATCCTACGCATTGCCAGCCGGGGTTCTCCCCTAGCGTTAGCCCAATCGCGGTTGGTGCGCTCAGCGCTTGCGGCTGCGCATGGCTGGGACGGCGACCTCGAACAGATCTGCCCGATCATCGCCATGAAGACGGCGGGAGACCGCATTCAGGATCGGCCGCTCGTCGAAGCCGGCGGCAAAGGTCTCTTCGTCAAGGAGATCGAAGAATCCTTGCTCGCGAACAGCGCCGACATTGCGGTGCATTCGATGAAGGACATGCCAGCCTTCCAACCAGATGGCCTCATCATCGCAGCCGTGCTTCCCCGCGAAGACCCGCGAGACATCTTCATTGCAAAGGATGGTGCACCTTTTTCGGCCCTTGCAAAGGACGCTCGGTTAGGCACCAGTTCGGTGCGACGCCAAGCGCAGGCGCTGCGGACGCGGCCCGATCTGAAAATCGTTTCCTTGCGCGGCAATGTCGAAACGCGCCTGGCCAAGCTTGCGCGCGGCGAAGCCGATGCCATCATGCTCGCGCGCGCCGGGGTATCGCGTTTGAATATTGCGTTGCCCACAAGCCAAATCCTCGACGACTTCCTGCCCGCGCTATGCCAAGGCGCAATCGGCGTCGAAATCCGCTCGGGCGATACTCAAACTGAGACACTGGTCACGCCAATCGACGACCCAGCGAGCCATTTGGCAATCGCTTGCGAGCGTGGATTCCTGGGAGCACTCGACGGTTCTTGCCGGACACCGATCGCCGGATTGGCCCGCATCATGGGGGATCGTCTGGCGTTTTCCGGCGAAGTGCTGACGGTCGATGGCTGTCAGTTCTGGAAAGCATCCCGCGATATGTTGGCGAGGCAACAGCAGGCGCGACAAACAGCCTTCGCGATGGGGCGCGAGACGGCGAACGAAATTCGCGAGCGCGCCGGACCCCAACTTCCGCGATTCTAACAAGGAGTTTTGCGGCCGTGAGGCTTCTCGTCACAAGGCCTCGCGCAGACGCGGACGCCTTCGCACAAACGTTGCGCATGCGCGGCCATGTCGCCATCGTCGCGCCGGTCATGAAGGTGCTGCCGCACGACGGACCACCGCTCGGCCTCGACCGCGTACAGGCGGTGTTGGCAACGAGTGCGAACGGCATTCGCGCACTGGCCGCGCGCACGGCGCGCCGCGATGTCCCCCTTTACGCGGTCGGACCGCAAACGGCCGAGGCGGCCGAGCAGGCAGGTTTTGTAACGGTCACTCACGCAGAAGGCGACGCGGCGGCGTTGGTTGAGTTCGTTGCCGCACGTGCCGATCCGGCAAAAGGGGTACTTTTGCACGCTGCCGGCGAAGAAACCGCAGGCCGGCTCGCGCAGTCCTTGCAGGCGCGCGGCTTCGGCGTGGAGGTAAAGGTACTCTACGGAGCTCACCCGGTGGCGGTACTTCCGCAAGCGGCTCGGACAAGCCTCGAAAATGGAACTCTCGAGGGCGTGCTGCTATTTTCCCCGCGGAGCGCGAAGACCTTTTCTGCGCTCGTCACGGACGCAGGACTTGCCGCTCCCTGCGGCGATCTTACGGCTTTCTGCATCAGCGCGGCCACCGCGGCCGCGCTTGCCCCGTTAACGTTTGGGCGCATGGCGGTTGCGGGCGCCCCAAACCAAGACGCCATTCTTGCACTCTTGCCGGCGGCGGAGCCTGGTCCTTAAGGATCAGGCGCGGATTTCTTGAGAAGCGAGGCCAAGAGACCTAAGCTTGGCTTGCCGTGAACCGGCAGCGGAGCGCGTTATGAGCAACCATGCGGGCGATGTGGACGCGCCCGATCCGGCATCGAAGCCAGCGGAATCCGTTCCGGGCATATCCGAATCGAAGCCGGCCAGCTCCAGCGTGCAGCGCCCTAAAACCGGTCTTGCACTTGTGCTCGGTTCGGTTCTGCTCATTGTGTTGGCCGGGGCCGTGGTCAGCCACTGGCCGGCTTTTACTGTTACACAGCCACAGCAAACCTCCCCATCGGTCGCGGACCGAACCCTCAATCAAAACGCGACCGAATCGACAGAGGTTCTTCGGCACGAGCTTGCTGCCCTGACGGCGCAACTGCAGGCGACCGAAGCGCGCATCGGATCGACGGATCAGACTGCCCAGCGGAACACCGTAAGCTCCGCGGACCTCGCAACCCGATTGGCCGGCGTGGATGCGCGCATCGACGCGCTGGAAAATCGTGTCGTGCAAGCCGCCGACAAGGGCGTTCAGAGGGACCTGCAAGAGCGTTTGGCCAGACTTGAATCGGGAAGCTCTGCGGAAGGCACGCGGCGGGCGGCCAACGCGCTCGGCTTTGCATTGCTTGTGCGAGCGGCGAGCGAGGCCCAATCGTTCAAGGAAGAACTCGATGCATTGTCGGCGCTTGCACCGGCCGATCCTTCGGTGGCGGCTCTAGGTCCTTACGCCGCTCAAGGCGTACCGACACTTGCTATGCTGAGGGCCCGCTTCCCCGAAGCGGCCCGCGCGGGGCTTGACGCCGAGCGAAGCAGCAATTCAGGGACAGGCATTCTGGCGCAATTATGGGCGCGGCTGACCGGCCTCGTTCGCGTGCGTCGCGTCGGTGACGTTGCCGGCAACAGCAGTGCCGATCATCTCGCGCGGGCTGAAGCCGATTTGGGCCGCGCCGATTTGGCGGGTGCCACGGTCGAGACACGTACACTCACTGGTGCGGCGGGGAGTGCAATGGCTTCGTGGCTGAAAGATGCGCAAGCCCGCATCGTTGTCGATCGCGCACTCGCCGATATGGACCTGCGCATCGTGCAGGCCCTCGTCACGCCGGTGCCTCAGCCGGAGAGTGGCAGCCCGCCCGGGAGTAGACGTCCATGATGCGGCTCCTGCTTGTTCTGATCGTCGCCGGGCTGATAGCCGTCGGCGTGGCGTGGCTTGCGGATAATGACGGCACTGCGACACTCGTCCTCAGCAGCTACGAGGTTTCGATGAACGCCAGCGTCGCGCTGGTGCTCATCGTCATCCTTGCTCTCGTGCTGGCGGTCGTCATTCGTCTGGCTTACGTCATTGCCGGCAGTTCTGCCAAGTTAGGCACCTGGACGACGGAGCGCCGCGCCAAGCAGTTTTATCAAGCGCTGTCGCACGGCCTCATTGCGGCAGCGTCCGACGATGCCGCAGAAGCCGGCCATTTTGCGCGCCGCAGCGATAAGCTCTTGCGCCGCCAGCCGCTCGGTCTCCTCCTCACCTCTCAGGCCGCCCATCTTGCCGGCGACGAGGCAAAGGAAGAGACGGCCTACCGCGACATGCTCACATTCCCGGAAACCGAATTTTTGGGTCTGCGTGGCCTGTATTCCCTTGCTCTGCGCAATCGGGACCCCGGCCAGGCACTCGCTCACGCGACGCGGGCCTATGCCTTAAAGCCAAAGGCATGGGCGACGAACGCGCTGTTCGACCTGAGAGTGTCGCGGGGCGAATGGCGTGAGGCACAAGCCCTCGTCGTGCAGGCAACACGGGGCAAGACCCTGACGCCCAGCGTCGCGCGCCGCCGCCGCGCGGTTCTGCTTGCAGCCCAAGCTGTGGAAGCCGATCATGCAGGGGACGCCGCTGCCCATGCCCATGCATTGGAGGCGCTTGCGCTGGCACCGGGACTCACAGCGCCCGCACTCATCGCCTCGCGCCATTTGAGCGAGCAAGGACGGAGTTGGAAGGCGCAAGACGTCATAGAAGCGGCATGGAGCCACGCACCGCATCGCGACCTCGCCGAAGCCTATGCCGCGATGAAGCCCGAAGAGGATCGCGAAACGTGCGCAAATCGCCTTATCGCGCTTGCCAGGCTTAATCCCAACAATCGCGAAAGCCGAGTGCTATTGGCCGAGCAGCTTGCGGTGCTGCACCGGTGGGGCGAGGCGCAGAGCGTGCTAGCGCCGCTCGCGGACGATTTTTCCTCGGCACGCGTCTGCAACTTGATGGCAACGATTTCCTTGGGCCAGGACGACGCGCTGACGGCACAGTCTTGGCGCTCCAGAGCCGCACGCGCCGGGCAAGTGACGGATTGGCGCTGTTCCAACTGTGCGGCCGTTGCATCGGAGTGGGGCGCTGTCTGTCCGAGGTGCGGAGCCTTCGATACCTTGAATTGGACAACACCGGAGGCGTCCGCCTTTGGGCGCGAGCGTCACGACATTGTGCAGGTCCAGACGCCTGTCTCCATACCATCTGGGTCACAACCGGCAGTCGCAATCATCGATGCCTCGTCGCGCTCTCGTGCAAGCATCCCCGCCTTACCAATGACCGAGTCGCCGCTCAGCTTTCTGCGTCCGCCAGACGATCCCGGCCCGGAGGACCAGTCGGGCATCTTCGAAGTTGAAGCGAGTGAGGACCCCCTACCCGAGAAGGTCCAAAACCGGGCTCGCTAGGTGTAACCTTCACCGAGGTCGCTCAGGGCGCCGTTCAGATGACCTTGCTGGCCCGGTCTCGCCTGCTATAAGTCGCCCCCGCCTTTCCTGATTCCACTCCAAGGTCCGCCCATGAACATTCATGAGTACCAGGCCAAAGAGGTGCTACGCGCCTTTGGCGCTCCGGTCCCTCGTGGCAAACCCGCGTTTTCGGTCGACGAAGCCGTGGCCGCAGCCAAAGAGCTCGGCGGGCCCGTTTGGGTGGTGAAGGCGCAGATTCACGCCGGCGGCCGCGGCAAGGGCGGCGGAGTGAAGGTTGTGCGCTCCATCGACGACGTCGCCAAGGAAGCCAAGCGCATGCTCGGCATGACCTTGATCACGCATCAGACAGGGCCGCAAGGACGCATCGTACGCCGGCTCTACATCGAGGACGGCTCTGACATCGGCCGCGAGTTGTATCTCTCCGCGCTCGTCGATCGAGCCGTATCACGCGTCGCCTTCATCGCCTCCACCGAAGGGGGCATGGACATCGAAGAGGTTGCGAAAAAGACACCGGAGAAGATCATGACGTTTGGCGTCGATCCGGCGTCAGGCTACAGCGCGCATGTCGGGCGCTCGATCGCGGTGGCTCTCAAACTCGAAGGCGAGCAGGCGAAGCAGACCATCAGCCTGATCGATAGCCTCTACAGGGCTTTCATCACGAAGGACATGAGCCTCCTCGAAATCAACCCGCTGGTAGTGACCAAGTCGGGCCAGGTGGTTTGCCTGGATGCGAAAGTGAATTTCGACGACAACGCGCTTTTTCGCCACAAGGACGTGCAGGCCTTGCGCGATGCCGACGAAGAAGATCCGAGCGAACGCGAAGCGGCGAAATACGATCTCAACTACATAAAGCTCGACGGCTCGATCGGCTGCATGGTGAACGGTGCAGGCCTTGCCATGGCGACGATGGACATCATCAAGCTGTATGGCGCCGAGCCGGCAAATTTTCTCGATGTAGGCGGTGGCGCTTCGAAGGAGAAAGTGACAGCCGCGCTGAAGATCATACTCTCCGATCCCAACGTCAAAGGCATTCTGGTCAACATCTTCGGCGGCATCATGCGCTGTGACATCATCGCGAGCGGCATTGTCGAAGCGGCGAAGGAGGTGTCTCTCTCGGTACCGGTCGTGGTGCGGCTCGAAGGCACCAATGTCGCGCTGGGAAAGGAAATTCTCGCCAAATCGGGCCTTTCGATCATCTCGGGCAACGATCTGGCCGACGGTGCGCAGAAAATCGTGGCAGCGGTGCGGGGGAAATAGGAGCCGGGCAACCATGTCGCCCGAAGTTGCGAGTGCGATAAAGGCATGCCTCTCTGCAGCGCCAGGTTTCGAACAGTTGCGGGACGATGTGGAAGCGCTTGGATTTTTCGAAACGGGCAGGCAGGGCGAGGACGTCCGCTGGACCCACGCAGACGGGCACGTGGTCTTGTTGTCGTACACCGCTTCACAAGCGATATGCAGTGTGTGGTTCGACGGCGAATACGAAGCGGAGGCTGCGGAGCTAGTCAGCCTTCTGACACGAGAGTGTTACTCACCGAAGGCGCACGGCGATAACTTCGGGACGGCTTGGACGATAGATGGCGGAAGATTCATGCGATTGGTCACCAAAGAAGACGCAAAACCTGGCGTTGGCGCTGGGGTCCGCAGGTTGGCCGAAAATCTGCGTCTGGTTACGAAGCGGGGTTACAAACAGCGCCTCGGTGCGGCGCTTTTTGTGCAGAGGGATTAAGAATGTCCATTCTCGTCGACAAGAATACTAAGGTCATGTGCCAGGGATTCACCGGCGCACAGGGCACGTTCCATTCCGAGCAGGCCATTGCCTATGGCACCAAAATGGTCGGCGGCGTGGCGCCCGGTAAAGGCGGCAAGACCCATCTCAATCTCCCGGTCTTCGAAACCGTGCGCGAGGCGAAGGCTAGAACAGGAGCGACTGCAACTGCCATCTATGTGCCGCCCGCTTTCGCGGCCGATGCGATTCTGGAAGCCATCGATGCGAAGATGGAGCTCGCGGTCTGCATTACCGAGGGCATCCCCGTGACCGACATGGTCAAGGTGAAGCGCGCGCTTTGCGGCTCGTCCACCCGACTGGTCGGCCCGAATTGCCCGGGCGTGATTACGCCCAACGAATGCAAGATCGGGATCATGCCGGGGCATATCCATCGAAAAGGCTCGGTCGGCATCGTTTCGCGCTCGGGCACGCTGACCTATGAGGCCGTGGCCCAAACGACCGCTGTGGGGCTTGGCCAATCCACCTGTGTGGGGATCGGCGGCGATCCCGTGAAGGGAACGGAGTTCATCGATGTCCTGGAGATGTTTTTGGCCGATCCCGAAACCCATTCCCTGATCATGATCGGTGAAATCGGCGGCGCGGCTGAAGAAGATGCGGCCGACTTTCTGAAGCGCGCCAAGGTCAAAAAACCGACGGTGGGCTTTATTGCAGGGGTGACCGCCCCGCCCGGCCGCCGCATGGGTCACGCGGGCGCCATCATTTCGGGCGGCAAAGGCGATGCGGGCTCCAAGATCGAGGCGATGAAATCGGCCGGAATCAGGGTCTCCCCTAATCCAGCGGCCCTCGGGACGACCCTCAAAGACCTGCTCGCCGGCGCTTGACGAGTCATTGAATCTGGCCTCGATGATGCAATCTTAATTAAATCGGTTTACCCCTTCTCCCGCGTGTGTTTTTTGCTCGTTCCTGAATAAGAAAGGGGCGGTGAGGCGGCCTCTCGATCCCGGCCACCATCCGCTAAGAATTTGAAATGACTGTGGAATCAAGGTCGAACCGTCAGCCGAGGAAAAGTTCGCCCAACGAGGTTCTGGAAGCCACCTCCTTTCTCTTCGGTACCAATGCGCCCTTCATCGAAGGGCTTTATGCCCAGTATTTAACCAACCCAGGTTCTGTCGATGGCACATGGCGGGCATTTTTCGATGCTCTTGGCGACAAGGGACTTACTCCCCCCCAATTGGGCCGCGGACCATCATGGCAACACGACACCAAGCCGGTTTTAGAGGACGGCGAACTCGTTCGAGCGCTGACCGGCGATTGGGGCGCTCGTGAGCGGCCAGCCGGCGCTGCGACGGCCGTTCCGGGCGATGGCCATGCGGCGGCGCAGGCCTCGATTCGCGCCGTTCACATGGTGCGCGCCTATCGCATCATCGGCCACTTCGGTGCGACACTCGACCCGCTAGGCCTCGAGAAGCGAAAAGCACCGCCTCAATTGGAACCCTCGTTCTGGGGCTTCCTCGAAGAGGACTTGGACCGGCCTGTCTTTATCGACGGCATTCTCGGGCTGGAAACCGCAACTCCGCGCGAACTCGTCGGCATTCTGCGCCGCAACTATTGCGGCGACATCGGCTACGAGTACATGCATATCAGCGATCCCGAGCAACGCGATTGGCTGCAACGCCGCATCGAGGGCGCGGACAAGCAGATTGCGTTCACCCGCGAAGGCAAGCGCGCGATCTTGAATAAGATGATCGAGGCGGATGTTTTCGAAAAATTCTGCGGCGTGAAATTTGTCGGCACCAAGCGCTTTGGTCTCGATGGCGGGGAATCGATGATTCCGGCACTCGAGCAGATCATCAAGCGCGGCGGCCAGCTCGGCGTGAAGGACATTGTGCTCGGCATGCCCCATCGCGGGCGGCTGAACGTACTCGCCAATGTGATGAGCAAGCCCTACCGCCAGCTGTTCCACGAATTCCAAGGCGGATCGGCAAAGCCTTCCGACGTGGATGGTTCTGGCGATGTCAAATATCATTTGGGCGCTTCGTCCGATCGCTCGTTCGACGGCAAGAACGTGCATCTGTCGCTGACCGCGAACCCTTCCCATCTGGAAGCGGTCGATCCGGTCGTGCTCGGCAAAGCGCGCGCCAAGCAATATCAGTACGACGACAAGGTCGACCGCACTTCGGTATTGCCGCTGCTGATGCATGGCGATGCGGCGTTCGCGGGCCAGGGCGTGGTTGCCGAATGTTTCGCCATGTCTGGCACAAAAGGCTTCCGCACGGGCGGCACGATCCATTTTATCGTCAACAACCAGATCGGCTTCACCACTGCGCCGCGTTATGCGCGTTCCTCGCCTTATCCTTCCGATGTCGCGCTGATGGTTCAGGCACCGGTGTTCCATGTGAATGGCGATAACCCCGAAGCGGTGGTGCATTGCGCGCGCATCGCGACCGAATTCCGCCAGCTGTTCCACAAGGACGTGGTCGTCGACATGTTCTGCTACCGCCGCTTCGGCCACAACGAAAGCGACGAACCGTCCTTTACCCAGCCGCTGATGTATCGCGCGATCCGTGAGCATCCGACGACGCTGGAGATCTATTCCAAGAAACTGATCGACGAAGGCGTGGCGACGGAAGGCGAAGTCGCTGGAATGGTTGCGGGCTTTCAGAAGAAACTTGAAGACGAGCTCAGCATCGCCAAGGGCCATCGTCCCAACAAGGCCGACTGGCTGGACGGCCGCTGGACGGGATTGGAGAGCGCGCCCAAAGCAGGCGCGAGGCGCGGTACCACGGGAGTGGAGTTGGAACGGTTGCAGCTTGTCGGCCGTGCGCTTTCGTCGGCGCCCGGGAATTTTCACCTGCACAAGACCATCCAGCGCCAGCTGCAAGCGAAGCGGACGATGATCGACACCGGCCAAGGCATCGATTGGGCAACCGGGGAAGCGCTTGCTTTCGGCACGCTGCTCACCGAAGGCTATCCGGTACGTTTGTCGGGACAGGATTCCGCGCGCGGCACGTTCTCGCAGCGGCACGCAGCGCTTGTGGACCAGGAGAACGAAGAGCGCTATCTGCCTCTCAATCATATCGAAGACGGTCAGAGCGAGTTCGAAGTCGTCGATTCGCTGCTGTCGGAGGCAGCCGTTCTGGGATTCGAATATGGCTATTCGCTGGCCGAGCCCAAGACGCTCACGCTCTGGGAAGCGCAATTCGGCGATTTCGCGAATGGCGCCCAGGTGATCATCGATCAGTTCATTGCCTCGGGCGAAATGAAATGGCTGCGCATGTCGGGGCTGGTATTGCTGCTGCCGCATGGCTTCGAAGGCCAAGGGCCGGAGCATTCCTCCGCCCGCCTCGAACGTTTCCTGCAGCTTTGCGCCAATGACAATATGCAGGTCGGCTATTGCACCACGCCTGCGAATTATTTCCACATTTTGCGCCGGCAGATGCAGCGCAATTTTCGCAAACCCCTCGTCCTGATGACGCCGAAGTCACTGCTGCGGCACAAGCGTGTGGTATCGAAGCTTGCGGAAATGGGACCGGACACTTCCTTTCACCGCGTGCTGTGGGACGACGCAGAAGCCGCGCCCGGCTCGACGGTTGGGCTACGCCCCGACGCTGAGATCGCCCGCGTTGTGCTGTGCTCTGGCAAGGTTTATTACGACCTGCTCGAAGAGCGCGAGAAGCGCGGCGAGAATCGCATTCAACTGCTGCGGCTTGAGCAGCTCTATCCCTTCCCGCAAGTGGCGCTCGCAGACGAGCTGAAACGGTTTCCGAAGGCCGATATCGTGTGGTGTCAGGAGGAGCCGAAGAACCAGGGCGCCTGGACCTTCGTCGCGCCGCGCATCGAAGAAGCGCTCGCCCGCGCGGAGCGCGACCTTCGACCGCGTTACGTTGGGCGCGAGGCATCGGCCTCCCCGGCCGTCGGTCAGGCGAGCCGGCACCAAGCCGAACTCAGCGCGTTCTTGAATGAAGCGCTGACGTTGGGATCTGAGTAGAGGAAGAGGCGGCCGCCATGAGCATCGAAATCAAAGTGCCGGCGATGGGCGAATCCGTTACCGAGGCGACTATCGCCCGCTGGCTCAAGCATGAAGGCGATAGCGTCCGTCTGGACGAGCCGCTGGTCGAACTCGAAACCGACAAGGTCAATGTCGAGGTGCCATCGCCTGCCGCAGGCGTGCTCGAGCATATCGAAGTGCAGCAAGGCGGAACTGTGGGCGTGGGCTCGGTGTTGGGCCAGGTGAAGGAAGGCGCGGCCGCGAAGACGGAATCAAAGGCGGCAAAAACCGAAGCACCGAAGACTGAGACCAAGCCCGCGAAAACGGAAACGCCAAAGGGACCTGCGAAATCTGCGCCACCGCCTCCGCCCCCATCCGTCCGGCGCATCGCCGAGGAAGAGAAGCTCGACACAACGACGATAGCCGGGACGGGCAAGCGCGGCCAGCTCACCAAAGCCGACGCTTTGGCGGCATTGGAAGCAGCGAAGGTTACACGCCCAGTTGCAGCCGTAGCACCCGCGGGTCGGCCGCGTTCCGAACGCGAAGAGCGCGTTGCCATGTCGCGCTTGCGCAAGACTATCGCGCTCAGACTGAAAGAGAGCCAGGAGATCGCGGCCCAACTCACCACGTTCAATGAAGTCGACATGTCGAAGGTGATGGCGCTGCGCAGCAGCTATAAAGACAGCTTCGAAAAGAAGCATGGCGTCAAGCTCGGCTTCATGAGCTTCTTCGTAAAGGCGTGCGTGGCGGCGTTGAAAGAAATACCCGCGATCAATGCCGAGATCGATGGCGACGACATCATCTACAAGAACTATTACGACATCGGCGTTGCGGTCTCGACCGAGCGCGGATTAGTCGTGCCCGTCGTGCGCGAGGCCGATGTGCTATCGTTGGCAGATATCGAAAAGCAGATCGCGGAGTATGGCGCGCGTGCCCGCGACAACAAGCTGAAACTCGAAGAGCTGCTGGGCGGAACGTTTTCGATCTCCAATGGTGGGGTATTCGGCTCGCTGATGTCGACTCCGATTCTCAACATGCCGCAATCGGGCATTCTGGGGATGCACAAAATCCAGAACCGGCCTGTTGCGGTTGGCGACAAAATCGAAATTCGCCCGATGATGTATCTTGCGCTGTCCTACGATCACCGTCTAGTCGACGGGCGGGAGGCGGTCACGTTCCTGGTACGGGTGAAGGAAAATCTTGAAGATCCGCAGCGCCTGCTGCTGGACCTCTGAGCGATGGCCGACAGTTTCGATGTTGTCGTCATCGGAGGCGGGCCCGGCGGCTATAATTGCGCGATCCGCGCAG
>JADMIO010803710.1_pt1 | contig 19253 bp, 13 predicted proteins | sample 8958161 | NCBI WGS metagenome assembly JADMIO01 (sample SAMN16585339, study PRJNA669376) | soil metagenome | isolation source: Crop rotation soil | place: USA: Cullars Rotation, Alabama | collected 2011
GCCGCGACTTCAAGTCACGTGAATTCCAAGCTTCGGATCCCACTGTGCTGGAAAGATTATCCCTGATTTTCATTTTCGTCACTATTGCTGCAACTGCACAATTGAAACATGGCGACATCATTAAAATTAAAAACGTAAACAGTGGTAAGTATGCACAACCGCAAACAGCCAGTCCCGGCCAAAAAGCAGGTGCAATCAATACCGATCAGGTAGTTCTTTACACTGGCACCAGCGATGCACAAGCCAACAAATGGAAAGTGGTGGTAGTGCGGGGTGGTGGTTTTACTTTTCAGAATTTACAAACCAATAAATTTTTGGGTGTACAAAACGGCAGTAAAGATCAATATGGATTTATTAACCAGAGAGCAGCAGGTGCAGATCTGCAATGGACAGTGGAAAAAACAACTACCGGTTATAAATTAAAAAACAAAAACTCCGGTTTGTTTGCAGCAGTAGAAGGCGGCGGTAAGGATAACAATGCCAAGCTCATTCAATGGGCCGATCAAAGTCAGCCGGATATTATATGGCAGTTTGAAACTGTTGGCACAGGCAGTTCTACAGTTGGTGGTCAGAAAGTGATGTATGATGTTATACTTAATTATATCGCCGTATCAGAATCTACACGAAACAGGATTGACAATGGCGATTGTAAACGTGTCTTTGGATCTATAAGCGTGGAGCTGTGGGAGCTGGATGAAAGTTATCAGCTAAAAACAAGACTACAATCTTATAACAATATGCCGGAACGGCTTTTTAATGAAAACAACTATGGCAGCGCCCCAACCATAGCCTTAAGCAAATTCCAGGACGATGCTACACCCTACGAAAAAGATGAGATGGGTAAAGTAACCTATAACATTCCGGAAAATTTGTTGCTGTCAAAAAGATTAAAGCTGATTATAAAAACAAATCTTGGTACCCGCCACAAGGATAATGATTTTGCCAGCTACGATGCACTGAAGATGAAGGAAGAAAAAAGAAATGAATACCGTCCGATGAGCAATGCTGTTCTTTCAGAAACTATTCTGGCTACAACTGATCTTACAGCTTCTACCCGTGATATGCATATTAATGATTTGGTAATACCATTTGCCGTTTTTCAACGCACAGATGATATTCATAAACTATTTGTGAAGTTTACTGCCAAAATACAATAGCAACTCCCGGAAACTATAGTATAAGCAACTCATAAGGGTTGCTTTTTTTATTGCCAGGCAACATTAACACGGATGATCGTCCCTTGCAATCGCAGATTAGTTCGCAATCATATCTTCCAGTGGAAGATATGATGAGAGCCACACTTCGACTTTAGTAACACAGATGAGCAAATACAGTTTCACGCAGAGGAAAATACAGGGTTCGCAGAGAAATGAGATAAATCTCTGCGTCCTCCGTGCCCTCTGCGTGATTTTGTATTCCTCTGTATTTTCAATCGCCCACAACTGTAACTTTATACATACAAAATAAGCATATGAAAAAACACCTTCTTCTGTTAGCCTTCTTTGTTCTTACCACTTCAGTTTTAGTTGCGCAAAAAATAATGCCTTTGTCAACTCCCGAAGCAGCAGGCTTTTCTTCCGAAAGATTAAAGTTGCTGGATCGTGAAATGAGCGACTGGGCCAAAAAAGAATGGATGCAAGGGGGCGTAGCTATTTTAATCCGTAATGGCAAAGTGGCTTATTACAAATCTTTTGGCTACAACGATCTGGAGGTGAAAACAATAATGAATAAAGATGACATCTTCCGCATTGCATCACAAACAAAAGCTATTACCAGTGTAGCTATGTTGATGTTGTTTGAAGAAGGAAAGTTTCAATTAGATGATGCTGTGTCAAAATATATTCCTGCATTTAAAAAACAACAGGTGCTGGATAAGTTTAACGCTGCTGATACAACTTATACTACTGTTCCTGCAAAAAGCGAAATCACAATACGCCAGTTGTTCACACATACATCAGGGCTTGGCTATGCGCAGATTGGATCCAGAGAAGCAAATGCTATTTATGCAAAAAGTAATTTGACTGCAGGCATAGGAATTCAAAACGACAATTTGCTTGATGCAATGAATCGCCTGGGCAAATTACCCCTCATGCATCAACCCGGGGAAAAATGGACGTATGGATTAAATAGCGATTTGTTAGGTTGCTTAGTTGAAATTCTTTCAGGTATGACCTTAAGCGATTTTTTCAGAACAAGAATATTTGAACCGCTTGGCATGAAGGACACTTATTTCTGGGTGCCGAAAGAAAAGGCTTCACGGCTAGTTAATTTATACCGTGAAGACTCCACAGGTCATTTAGTAAAAGCAGGAAACAATATGCTGAACGGACCTGTAGGAACTAATTATCCATTAATAGAAAGCAAATACTATTCCGGTGGAGCAGGTTTATCTTCTACCATTTATGACTATGCAGTGTTTTTACAAATGTTGCTTAATAATGGTGTGTACAATGGCAAACGATTATTAAGTCGCAACACTGTCCGCATTATGACGATGAACCAGATTGGAGATATCTCTATCCGTGGTGATGATAAATTTGGTTTGGGCTTTCAGATTATTACTGACAAGAGCAGCGGACGTACATTGGCACAAGCCGGCACCTATAGCTGGGGCGGTGCATTTGCTACTTCCTATTGGGTAGATCCAAAAGAAAAACTGGTAATGCTTTTCTATCGCCAGTTGCAAGGCACTACACATAGTGAATTACCGGAAAAGTTTCGTTCGCTTACCTACCAGGCTATTAATGATTAATTAATAATACAATTTATTTTACCAGCGACACCTGCCTGCCGGCAGGCAGGTTAACACAGATGATCGTCAGTTGCGCCTGCCCATACAGAATTGTGCGGGGTCGCACACTTGTACGTCAGGTTCTTTGGGCATCAACCCACCCCGGTTTCCTATAGCAATTTGTTACCTCAATTCACCCCTCCAGGGAGGGGAAGTGTACTAAAGAATATATTTTCCTGCTTTCATCCGGTTAGATTTTTTATAATTAACGGATAGTAAAATTTAATTAAAGGGTTCATCCCCTCCCAGGAGGGGCGAATTAAAAGACTATTACATTGAAGAAAATCGGGGTGGGTTGTATTTGTTCATCCGTGTTCCCACAGTCGAAGTGTGCGATGCAAGGGACGATTATAGTAGCACTGCAGCCGGTTACAAAAAAATTGGTATTGGTATTACTATTGCTGGTAAGTTGCAGTCATGAAAATTCTGTGGACGTATCTCAAACCTTACAGATGGTGGATTGTGCTGGCATTATCGCTGGCGGGTGTGGCGCAGGTTCTTTCGCTGTACGACCCTGTTATCTTCGGCAACATCATCGACAAATATGCACTGAACCCCGGCAATAAAACAGAAGATGAATTAGTAAAAGGAGTTTCGTTCTGGCTGGGCATTGCTATTGGTATTGCATTGGTGGCACGGTTAATCATGGGCTTCCGTGATTATGTGATGCGGTTGATTGTACAAAAATTCGGGATGCAGATTTTTAATGACGGGCTGCGGCAAACACTTCGCCTTCCGTACCAGGATTTTGAAGACCAGAGCAGCGGCGAAATATTATCCATACTCCAAAAGGTGCGTGGCGATACAGAAAAGTTCATTACAAGTTTTATCAATATCCTGTTTTCTTCTGTTGTTGGTATTGGTTTTTTAATCTGGTATGCAGTTACCAAACACTGGGCATTGATTCCTGTTTTTTTAATTGGTGTGGTATTGCTTGGCGGGTTAACAAGTATTCTTAGCCGTTCGATAAAAGTATTGCAACGTTCACTCGTCCGGCAAAACAGGCAGATGAGTGGAACAATTACTGAATCGCTCCGCAATATAGAGTTGGTAAAAAGTCTCGGTCTTACATATCCTGAAATAAGACGGTTGAAACAACACACGCAGGATATTTATGATTTGGAAATGGCGAAAGTAAAAAAAGTGCGGACACTTACTTTTTTCCAGGGTGCTATTCTTACAGTGCTCAAGCAATCCATTCTTTTTATTTTATTATGGCTCATCTTTCGGAAGTTTTTATCACCCGGGGAATTAATTTCCATGCAGTTTATTTCTTCTGGTATCATCGGGCCATTACAAGATTTAGGAAGTATTATACTTTCTTATCGTGAAGCAGAAGCATCGCTGCAATTGTTTAATGAGCTGATGAAGAAAGAACCGGAGTACAGACCGGAAGAACCGATTGATGTAGGAGAGATTGAACATCTGCGGTTTAGCAATGTTGTGTTCCGCCATCGCAATGCAACAGTAAATGCATTGGACAATATTTCATTTGAAGCAGGTATCGGTGATACTATTGCATTTGTGGGACCATCTGGTTCTGGTAAATCTACACTCGTAAAACTATTAGTTGGCCTTTATGCTCCTGTTAGCGGCGAAATTTTATACGACAATATTTCTTCCCGTGATATTCGATACAACCGCATGCGCAAGCAATTGGGTTTTGTAACGCAGGATACACAATTGTTTTCCGGCACCATCCGCGACAATATGAAATTTGTAAAACCTGATGCAACTGATGATGAAATAAATGAAGCTTTGGAAAAAGCTTCGGCAACTAATATTGTTTATAGCAACGGCAGGGGATTGGACACTGTGCTTGGTGAAGGCGGCAGAAAAGTTTCGGGTGGAGAAAAGCAACGCCTATCCATTGCCAGGGCGTTGCTTCGCAAACCAAGATTATTAATTTTTGATGAAGCTACTTCTGCGCTGGATTCACTAACAGAAGAGCAAATAACTGAAACTGTAAAAGAAGTATCTGCATTAAAGCAACAGATTACTATTCTTATTGCTCATCGTCTTTCTACTATCATGCATGCAGATACTATTTTTGTTTTAGAGAAAGGAAAAATAATAGAACAGGGCACTCATGATGACCTGGTAGATAAAAAAGGGTTGTACTACGCCATGTGGCGGCAGCAAATTGGTGAAAGAACGCCTTCTAAAAAATTCGTCATGGATGATGACGAGACAGACGAATAAAAAATTCACCTCATTACATTAACAGTTTCAGTATTTCCCGGTGAGAAGATTCAATATGTTGTTTGAATTTCTCGTACCATTTTTTCCATTCCGGTTTATCCATGCTTCCGGTCAATGATTTTTCATAGTCGGCAAGAGAGTCATGCCCTTCTTCAAAAATCAGCCGGTAAGAGTCTCCGGTAAAATCACTTAATACCCTTGCTGATTTTGCATCAGGCAAAAGACCTTTACTGTAAGCTTCATCCAGCAGGGCTTTGGCGTCTTTAAAGGCGCCAAAGCGTAATTGAAAAATGTCCCGAACGATGTACATAAAATTAGTTTTAGCGTGAAGAAATCAATTCTTTTTCATTTTTGCATAGTCGGTCATTCCCTGGAAGTCTATTACAACAACCGGCTCTGTTCCAACCACCCATGCATCGTGTCCCATTGGTAAAAGTGAAACATCGCCAGCTTTGCATTGCAATTCAGTTCCATCATCCATTTTTACCATTAATACTCCTGAAAGATGATATTGAAAATGTGCAGCTTCGCAACTTTTTGTTTTTGCGAGTGGTTGTACAGATTCAGACCATTTCCAGCCGGGCTGAAGTGTTGCCTTTCCAATAGAAACTCCTCCTACTTTTATTAATTCCAGTTTGCCTTTTGGAAAATCTCTTACTTCATCAGGCATTCCAAAACTTTTTACTTCTGCTTTCTCCATTGCAAATGCCCGGTTTACAACCTGCGGCCTGTGCGACAACAATAGGGTGCTGGCAATTATGATTGCCAAAGTGAATATGGGTTTCATTTCAATTAATTTTAGTGAATGAATCGTTTTAGCTTATCATTCTTTTGCGGCGCCACTAAAAATGATTTGACATTACAAAGATGGGGTTGTTGCAAGGCTGTTTCCTTGTATAGATGTCGGCAGTTATTGTATAAATCAGAGCTTTTTCCGGAAAGCCTGTGGAGAAAGTCCTGTGTGTTGTTTTATAAAATGGCAGAAATGCGACTGATCGCCAAACTGAAGACGATGCGCTATTTCAGTAATGCTTTGGTCGGTAGAGCCAAGCAATACCCTTGCTTCCAGCAAGAGCATATCATTAATTAATTCCTTTGGCGATTTTCCGGTATGCTCTTTTGTGAGTTCTGCAAGATGTTTGGGAGTAATGTGCAGCATAGCGGCATACTGGCTTACTTCCCTTATTGAAGCAAAATTTTTCTCTACCAATTTTTTAAATTCCGCAGCAATCTTCATAGAACGTGTAGAAGAGTCGTACATTTTTTTGGCGTGGGGCCGGTAAATTTCTCTTACCCTCAATAAAAGAATATGAATATAATTCCGGAGCAGGTAATCTTTCTCCGGAGAAAATCTTTCATGTTCCAGTATAATGTCTTTGAAAGATTGTTGAATCAATTTGCTTTCTTCTTCTGTCACATTAACAATGCGTTCTGCCTCTAAATTCAGGTATGGAAATTCTTCTGCTAATGATTTGTTCAATAATGGCTGAATGAATTCTGTTTTAAAATGTATGCAAAACCCTACGCAGTTCCTTACATTTTTGGAAGCGTACACCATATTTTCCGGAACGATAACAAGGTCGTTTGGTTTCAGCCAACGATAATCGGCACCGAGATACACATCATGCACACCTCCCAGCAGCAGGTAAATAAGATTGAATTTCCGCCGCAATGCTTGTATGCCTTTTTCCGGATCTACATCTTTGTGTTTGTCTTCCAATGTTCCGGGCATCACCATCATGTTGATGTCATAGGGACGGCTATCCCGGTTGACTTTCTTTTCAAAGTCGGCCAGGTTCTCAATAACCAATATGTCTTTGTTTGACATTTATAGAATGCGTGTCAGCGTTTTTCTCTTTTCTCTTCTGTAATCTTTACTGACCAGGGGCCATTGCCTGCAATTAAAAAATATATCAGCAAGAGCAATACAATAATTGTCAGGAACAATTCATCATAAGGCCTCAGCATTTCTTTATTGGTACCTAAAAAGAAAATAGCTCCTAACATTATTGGTATCTGAATGATGCAGGCAAAACGGGTGAGTACACCTACAACCAATAAGAGACCGCCGATGATGTGGGCAAACACAACATAATGTCCGGCGAGTACATAAGCAAAATCTCCGAAAGATGCTTTGGTAGACATAATGCCAATCAAATCCGTCATATTGTTCATGAAATCAACTCCTTTGTAGCAAAGGAAGGCTCCTAATGCTATACGTACTATATCCATCCATCTTGGGTGATGCCTGTCACCCCAGTATTCAAGGCGTTGTAAAATATTCATACTGCAAGATTTTAGGTAATGAATAAAGAGCTATTCTAAAGTTACAATTATTCTTTTAATACAAGAACACGGATGACACTGATTGAACGGATTTGCAGGATTTTGTTTTGATTAAGTTATTGATTGATTCACAGGCTCATTGTAAGTGGGATGAACGCAGATTATCCTGCTTCGCAGGATAGAGGATTATCGAACCATCTCAAATTATTCTGCAAAGCAGAATAATAATCTGTGTTCATCCCTGCCTGCCGGCAGGCAGGCGTTTAACCCGTGTCATCCGTGTTCCTGTATTTATTCCCACTCAATCTATGGTGTTTGTTTTTTTGTTTTTGGCAATTCCCTGATGTGATATTCCTGTATTGTTGCAGGGTTCTCTGGTGATAGTGTAAAATATATTTCTACATCAGTTTTTTCTCCAGTCAACACAAATGAACCTCTTAATTGATTCTCTGGTTTTACTGCACTTACTGAAAGTATTTTTCCTGCTTTACTATAAAGATCTTTTGCATATTTCTTCAGGGTGTCAATCGGGTAATCAGGAAAGAAGTTTTCTGCAAAAACTCCGGACTGTTCAGCATTGTTCCAATCAGGTAAAATCTTTACCAAATCGTTCTTGCGTTGTTCCAGAATTTTTGATGGCGGCAGTTCCATCGGTTTTAATCCGGCAAGTTTTATTATTGTATCAAGTACTTTCAAATTCACAAAGCCCATTGGCGAATAAGTGCGGTTGCCAAATGAAACAATACCAATTCCATATTCCGGCATAATACGCCACTGGCTTCCAAAGCCGGGTAACCCACCACTATGGGCAATATATGTTTTGCCCTCACAATCTTTCATCCAACCCAGTCCATAACAATAAGCAGCAGTTATGGGGCAGGTTCTTCCATCAGGAAATTTATAGTTGGGATTGAATGTATTCCATCTCCATGGATGGTGCATTTCTCTTACAGAACTTCTTTTTACCGGTCCATTATCTGCCGCATTGTTTGGCGGCCATGCAGAAAGATGAAAGGCCATATAATTTGCAAACTCATCGATAGAAGAAATCATGGCACCCATTGCTCCCCAGCTTCCGTCTTTTGTATCATGCAGCAATACTTCTTCATTCCATTTATTATTTAACCAGCGATAGCCATGTGCCAGTTTATCCGGTGCTACTTCTCCATACTCATAGGTTGTTGTTTTCATACCTAATGGTTCCAGGATATTTTTTTTAATATAATCCTGGTAAGGCATTCCTGATATTTTGGTGATGATCATTCCCTGCAACGCAAAGCCGAGATTGCTATACTCGTAAGCAATACCCGGCGGATTAGAAAAAGATAATTGTTTGCCGATTAATTCCAGCAGATCTTTATCTGTATCTGCCAGTTGCCTGTCGCCCCAGGGATTGTCTTCAGGGAAACCAGCACCATGCGTCATTAAATGCCGGATGGTAATATGTGGTGCGTCTGTTGTTGGATATTTCAGGTTTTTCAATTCGGGGATATACAAATAAGCAGGGTCGTCAAGATTTAATTTTCCTTCATCCCGTAATTTAAGAATTGCCATTGCGGTAAAACTTTTACTCATACTTGCAATACGGAAAAGTGAAGAAGAGGTAACGGGTATTTTTTTCTCAATATCAGTATAGCCAATATTGCCTTTGTATATAAGTTTGCCATCTACCACCAGTCCATAAGCCACGCCAGGCAAATGATTGGAATCTGCATAGTCCCTGAATATTTTATCTACTACATCAAAAGTGTTTTTTATTTTTTCTTCTCTTGCTGCATCTGTAAATACTGCTGGCTGGTATGATGAATCGTATTGTACGGCGGCTACTTTTTCTGATTTTATGTTTTGCTTACAGGAGTAAAGAAGGGTAATCGCTGCGATAAGAAATAAGAAATATTTCATGTGAATGATTTAGGGATTCTAAGTTATGCGATTTGAAATACATTTTATCACGGAGTACTACTGCTAAGTTATTCGAAGAAAAGAATGCCTCGCCCAGAGAGAAAAGAGAGAAAGAGGAATGCTGCGCATTTGCTTCCGAAACTTTTCGAACAGTATTTTGCTTCCGCAATATGTTCATCCGTGTTACTCCAGTCGAATTGTGCGCCGACCCCGATGAAAATCGGGGTCGGCGCAACGAAGCTGATTATAAAATATTATCCTGTTGTTACTGCTGATCCATTCTTTTCCGAACTTGATTTTAGAAATGGTTGTCGTTTCCAGTACGTCAAACTTCTCCAGCACCATTCCAACGGACCAAAACGGAAAAACCGTAACCAGATATGGCTCCAGATTATTTCCAATACCCATGTAGCGGCTACTACATAATAAATTTCGTAGCGTTGTAGTTTGCCATACATTCCAAAACCAACACCATAGAAAAATAATCCTACAAGCAACGATTGCATGAGGTAATTAGTAAAAGCCATTTGCCCGACAGGACGCATTAATGCAAAGAGCCATTTAAACCAACCAGATTTATACAATAGCATTATCAATCCAAAAATGCCAATAGCCCTGAAGGTGCGGGATATTTCATAAAATTCAAACTTTACATTCTTTGTATAATCAAAGGCATTAAAGCCATACGTAATCTGCGGCTGCAGCCGGAAATAAGAAAGCGTTAACCCCAACCCAAGCCCACCGATAAACAATGCCCAATAAACTTTTGCTGAAGCTTTGCCAAGCATCACCCCACTTTTATAAAAGGCCATTCCTAAAAACATAAAGACCATTATATCCCACAACCCATCGTAGGTATAATGGACTTCGCCCCTAAAGCTTCTTTCGCTCTGGTATTCGTAAAAGCCGCCATAACTTCCTCTTACTGTTGCCAGGTTCTTTTCCATTTTTTTCTTCTTTGCATCCATCGATGCTTTTTCTTTAAAGCCTGTCATTGCGCCAAGGTCTTCTTTCTGTGTATCAGTAAGTTTAGTAACAGTAGTATCTAACTTTGCAATCTGCTCTCCTTTATAAATCATTTTTCTATCGCGGTATGCATTTACATTTTCCCTTGCTGTCATCAACAGCAGTGAAATAACAGCTCCGATTATTAATGCTTTGGGCGATAAGCGGCGGAATGCAAACATGATGATACCAACGAGAGCATAGTGAAATAAAATATCCCAGAACCAAAGCAGTACAAAGGCATTGAACAAACCAAACACCAGCAACCATAGCTGGCGCCGCAAAAAATAATCAGCAGGCCATAGGCCATCTACTTTTCTTTCCTGGTTGGAAATAAACAAAATAATACCTGCACCAAACAACATGGAGAACAATGCCCGCTGGCTGCCTTCCATAAACCATTCTATAAAATACCATGTTCTGAAATTAATAGTCCCTCCTTCGTTTAATACAGAAGGATCGAGGAGCGCAGGATCGGGTAGTGCAAAGCCTGGAATATTCATTAATAAAATACCAAGAATGGCAATACCCCTTAATGAATCGAGAATAATAATTCGTTCAGATTGAGCAACAGGCGCAGCAATGCTGGCTGTCGGGTTGGTGGTTGACATGTTAGTTTTGGTTTGGCTGTGAGATAAAAAGGCCGGAGTAAATGCTTACGCAGGGAGGGAAAGACAGGTAGAAGATATACTATTTTTCTGAAATAATTTATAGGGAAAGGCCATAAAGCAGGCCATCTGTTTTTGAGATCAGCCAAAGTTTATCTTCATCCGGTAAAACCTGGTAAGGCAGCCAAAATGAAAGATCAAAAAGCTTTTCCACTTTATTCAGCAGGTAATTATAGACTATCAGCTGGTCATTGTACACCAATATAATTTCTTTTTCATTGGCCTGTAAAATCTGGCTTAGTCGCCAGCTGTCTTCCCTGAGAGAATCTGCAACCAGTAAAGACAAGTCCACCAATTTTGACAGTTTTCGTTTATTGCCAATAATCGCCAGTTTATTATTGTGCAGAATAAAACTATGCGTCGCAGTTGTCAGTGTATTTTCTGTTGAAATAGCTTCTTCTTCCTTATCAAAAATTTTGGCTGAAAATTTCGCATCAAGTTCGAACCCATCATGTGTTAATGCGCCGAATTGTTTTATACAGGGAATATCTTTCACAAATATGTCTGCTCTTTCCTTACAGATTGTGTCTGTTAATTCGCCATTGTAATTTATCGGAAACCAATTATTAGCTTCAGCATTCGCCAATATATAATTTGAATAAAAATACGGCTGTGTGCCTACGCCATGTGCCACAAATTTGTACCAGAGCATACTGTCTTTTTTTGTATCATAAGCAAACAGGCAACCGCCATCATAAATTGCTGTGCCAAATAAAATCCCATTCTGCATTTGAGGATTTGTAAGCAATGGCCCTATCGGTAGTTGCTTGATAAGCTTACCTGTTTTTCTATCCAATTGGGCAGTATAAGAATCTTTGTTTTCTGAGTAAGGAGAATAAATAATACTATCTTTTACAAAACACTGCACTTTTGTTTTATAACTAATGTTGCTTGTCCATTTTTGTTCTCCTGTAAATTTATCGTAAGCGTACAGCTTATAATCGTTGGCGACAAAGAGTAACAGCTCGTTATCAATTATTACGGATGAGTAAAAGTTTTGAAGCTGAATTGTTGAAAATGTTTGTTGTGATTTGAAAAATTGCTTTTGCGGAAAAACTGTAAGCGATGCAAAAAGAAAGATAGTTGCACAACAAATATTCTTTGGGATAGTTATCATAAAGTCTCAATTGTATAAATAGGTGAAACAGATTCAGCTAATTTATACAATCAACGAAGTATGTACTATCCGTATTGTCGGGTATATTTTAATAGCTCAGGAGCTTCTGTACCACTTCATCCAATCTTGCCTTCGCCATAAAATTGTTTTCCAATTCTATATTGAAGGGAATGGGAGTATCCAGCGAACCGCAACGCATTATCGGTGCATCTAACAAGCCGAAACAATTTTCTGCAATCCATGCTGCAATTTCGCCACCAATGCCGCCGGTGAGAGTGTCTTCGTGCAATAATAAAACCCTTCCTGTTCTTTGTACAGCTTCTCTTATAGCAAGATAGTCCAGCGGCAACAATGTTCGCAGGTCCAATATATCAATTGAAATTTCAGGATGCTCAGCAGCATAATCTTCTGCCCAATGCACGGCAGCACCATAAGTGATAATTGAAACTTCATCACCCTCTCTTACATGGCGGGCTTTGCCAATTTCTATTTCATAATATTCTGTTGGCACTTCTCCGCTTACAGAACGGTACAATGCTTTATGTTCAAAAAATAAAACGGGGTTGGGATCATTAATAGCGGCGATCAACAATCCTTTTGCATCCATTGGTGTGCTTGGATATACCACTTTTAATCCGGGAGTTTTTACAAACCAGGCTTCATTGCTCTGGCTATGAAATGGTCCCGCACCTACACCACCGCCTGTGGGCATGCGGATAACCACATCTGCATTTTGTCCCCAGCGGTAATGAATTTTTGCAAGATTATTTATTATCTGGTTGAAACCTACTGTTACAAAATCGGCAAACTGCATTTCCATCATGCTCTTATAACCTTCCAGCGATAAGCCTAATGCAGCACCTACAATAGCACTTTCGCAGAGTGGTGTATTACGTACTCTTGCTTTTCCAAATTCTGCTACAAATCCTTCTGTTATTTTAAATGCGCCGCCATACTCTGCAATATCCTGTCCCATTAATACAAGGTTTGGATGTTGTTGCATCGATTGCTGAAGGGCTTCTTTTATTGAGTCAATAAGCCGGGAGTCTTTAGCCGGGAGTCGGGAGTCGTAACCGCTTTGCGAATTGTCTACGACTTGTGCCTTGTGCCTTATGTCTTGTGTCTTCGCATACACATCTTCCAACTCCTCTTCCGTATCTACTACAACAGGACTTGCAGCAAAACCAATAGCTAATTCGCTTTCTATTTTTTCTTTGAATTCGTTTTTTATTACTTCCAGATCATTTTCATTAAGCACTGCTGTATCCAGTAAATATTTTTCATAGTTACTGATGGGGTCTTTCATTTCCCATAGCTTGAACAGATCCTGCGGTACGTATTTTGTTCCGCTTGCTTCTTCATGCCCCCGCATTCGGAAAGTAACACATTCAATCAGATAAGGTTTTTGATTTTTTATACAATATTCTCTTACCCCTTTTATTGTATCATATACTTCCAGCAGGTTATTACCATCAATCTTCACGCCTTCCATTCCATAACCTTTGGCTTTATCTACCAGGCTTATGCAGCGGTACTGTTCATTTACAGGAGTACTTAGCCCGTATCCGTTATTCTCAATAATAAAAATGACAGGTAAATCCCAAACAGCTGCAGTATTTAATGCTTCATGAAAATCTCCTTCACTGGTACCTCCATCACCACTAAATGCTAATGAAACTTTTTGCTCCTGTTTTAATTTATGTGCCAATGCCACACCATCGGCAATAGCCAGTTGGGGACCAAGATGAGAAATCATTCCGCAGATATGATGTTCCTTATTACCAAAGTGAAAACTTCTTTCTCTTCCTTTGCTATATCCCTCCTGCGAGCCCTGCCATTGCATAAAGAGTTTGCTGAGCGGCATATTGCGGGTGGTAAAAACGCCGAGGTTGCGGTGCAGTGGCATTATCCATTCATCTTCCTGCAATGCAAGAGTAGCACCAACGGCAATTGCTTCCTGCCCTATTCCACTAAACCATTTGGAAATTTTTCCCTGTCGCAGCAGCACCAGCATTTTTTCTTCAATCATGCGGGGCCACAGCAGGGTTCTGTAAAAATGTACAAGTTGATCGTTAGATAGGTCTTTGTTAGCGAAGGTCATGCTTCAAAGTTCTGGTATTTTTCAACACAGAGATACAGAGATATTGAGTTTATACAGAGTTAAAATTGCCATTTATGCTCCGGCGTATGCCATTTTTCAACTTGCAGATTAAAAGCAGATCTCCCTTTACAAAACGAAAGACTCAAATTCTTTAAAAGAAGTTTGCAGATCCTCTCTATCTCAAAAACTCTATGTTGAAAAACTACACCACTACTAACTCATAAAAATCCTCCGGTTGTAAATATTTCTGTGCAAGAACCTGCAATTCTTCTGCAGTTATCGTTTTGATTGTATTAATCGAATCGTAGAAATATTTTTCATCCAGCCCATTCAGAATAATATTTTTCCAGCGGGCAATTATCTGGAAAGGGCCATCAAGATCGCCGAGAAGGCCACCCATCATATAGTTTCTTACAAGTAATAATTCTTCCTCATCCACCAATTCTTCCCGCAGGTCTTTCATCTCCTTATATACTTCAGCAATAGCCGCTTCGCAAACATCTTTGCCTGCCTCGGTACTTACCATCCATGCCGATTGCTGAATATGGTTTTGCAGATAACTATGTATGCCATAAGTATATCCTTTGTCTTCACGGATATTACTCATCAGCCTCGATCCAAAAAAACCTCCGAACAATGCGTTTAATACCTGAACCTTTAAAAAATCAGGATGATGGCGATTAGGAAATGGCCTGGCTATACGGATAGAACCCTGCACACCGTCCGGGTCGTTGGTTACTCTTATTTTTTTCTCTGTGCCATAAAGCACTTCAGTTTGTTTTACTTCAACTGGTTTATTGGGCAGATCACCAAAGTTTTGATTGAGGATTTGCTCAAGATTTGCAGGCAGTTTGCCCGCAATAAACATCACCAGTTTTCCTTGCTGATAATATTTTTTATAAAACTCCAATAACTGTTCCCTGTTCAACGCATCAAAATCTTCTGCACTGCTGTATTTTCCATACGGATGTTTTTCTCCGTACAAATAAGTATCAATGAGTCTTCCGGCTATGAAGTCGCTTTTCTTCAAACTCACTTTCAGCCGCTGTTTCATGTTCTGTTTATAAATATCCAGTTCTTCCTGCGGAAGTATAGAATCCGTAATCAGCTCTTTAACCGATGGCAACAAATCGCCCACATGTTTGGTAAGGCAATGAAGGGTAATGGTGGCTGTTTCGTTATAACAAGCCCTGTTGAGGTAAGAGCCGTAATATTCAAAATGTTCGTTTATCTGAAAAGCCGTCTTTGCTGATGTGCCGTTTCTCAATAAAAAATTAGTAGTAGCGGCTACCAGGTTTTGATCTTCCTGGCTGTTGCCGGCATAGAAAACCCATTCTATCGACATTACTTCTTCTGCACCGGCGTCAATAGCATATACCTCTACTCCGTTATCTAATACGAATTTCTGATAAGGCTTTAATGTCAATTTAAAATCTACTGCGTCTACAATGGCTGGTGCCTTTTTCCTGTCAATCATTAGTATATCTTTCTTTTCTTCTGTTATTAATTAGCCGACAAATAATACAAGGTACTGCTATTCTCTTCCCTGAAAATAGTATTGCTTTCTTTCAAAATATCTTCAGTAGTTACCGATGCATATTTCCCCAGCTCAGTATTCATCCACTCAGCATCGCCGAGCAGTTCATAATAAGCAAGGCTGGTGGCACGGCTCATTACACTCATATCTTCAAAAGCCAGCATGCTTTCGGTTTTGTTTTTTACTTTTTGCAATTCATTCTCACTTACCATTTCTTTTTTCATTTTATCCAGCTCTTCTTCTACTGCTTTTTCAGCATCTTCTATTTTTACTCCTTTCACCAGCTTTCCTTCTATTATCACCAGGCCATTATCAGTACTGCCAAAGTGGTGGCAATCTATATTGCTGAAAAGTTGTTTTTCTTTTACTAAAGATTGATACAACCTTGATGATCCGCCCCCGCTTAAAATATCGGTGAGCAGTTCCACGACATAATATCTTTTATCAAGACGGTCTGGCATGTGCCAGCATTTATAAAATGCATCCAATGGCACATTTGCTTTTACTTCTTCTCTTCTTGCTTCGGTTTGTACAGGTTCCAGGGGCAGACTTCGATTATATTTTTCTCCTGCAGGAATATCGCCAAACCATTTTTCTGACAATGCTTTTACTTTTTCTACCGTTACATTTCCCGCTACTACCATTATGGCATTAACAGGGCGGTAATGTTTAAAGAAAAAACTTTTTACATCATCCAGCGTTGCATTTTCAATGTGCGATAATTCTTTACCAATTGTCATCCAGCGGTATGGATGTTTTTTATACGCCAGCTCTCTTATTTTTTGCTGCACATCGCCATACGGTTTATTAATATAGTGTTCTTTAAATTCTTCAATCACTACTTTACGTTGTGTCTCCAGGCTTTTTTCACCAAAGGCAAGCGATAACATGCGATCGCTTTCCAACCAGAAGGCCGTTTCCAAATTCTCCGCAGGTATCTGAATATAATAGTTGGTAAGATCGTTGGTCGTGTACGCATTGTTTTCACCACCCGCCATTTGCAATGGCTCGTCGTAGTCGGGTATGTTTACAGATCCGCCAAACATCAGGTGCTCAAACAAATGAGCAAAACCGGTTTTATCCGGGTCTTCGTCCCTTGCGCCTACATCGTACAAAATATTCATAACGGCCATTGGTGTGCTCAGGTCCTGGTGCACAATAACTCTAAGTCCGTTATCTAGCGTAAATTTTTCAAATTGAATCATAGCAGTATAACATTGCTGAAAAGATAAAGTTGTAGCTCTTTTCTTTTAAAAGTGAAAATGGACTGTAAAAGTATTGAAAAAAGGGCAGTTTGAGAGTGAGGAATACGTTAGAAAATTATTGCCCGGCTGCAGTACTACTCCCCACACTTCTGTGGGGACACGGTATCAGTTGTGGTTGCGCCTGTCCCGATGAATACCGGGGTCGAGACACACTTCGGGGTTCTGTTCGCTATTCAACAAATACACTTCAACACAACTTGTCCCGCCTTATGCGGGAGAGGAACAGAGATTTTGAGATACACGGAACACTCTGTGAAACTCCCTGACTCATAAACTCTGTGTTGAACTGTATTTGCTCATCCATGTTAATGTAGCCGGTAAAATAATTCAGTAGAAAAATTAAAAACCTTTCTTCTCCCCCGCAGGCTTTAGCACTACAATCTTTTGAGAATTATCAGCAGCTACATCTGCAAAGAATTTTTTTACCGATGCATAATCTGCCGCAAGAATTTTGTGTTGTTTCAGTATAAGTTGTGTGGCAGAATAAACGGTATTGGTAGCTTCGTTAAACCAATATTTTGATTGATACGAAGCATAGCTGTTACTGAATTTATTTTCTCTTGGCAGCACATCCGGTTTTGCCCCGGCAGGAAGTTTTAAAATTGTCGTATCGTTTTTTTCGAAGGGGAAAGAAAAATAATAATCTAATTTTCTGTTATCAGCTTTGGGAAGTGTGCCCGACCATATTTTATAAGGACGTGGGTTGATGAATAATTTTTCTCCTGAATTAAACTCTGGTACTTTAGAGAGGGACATTACCAGTTTTGTTTTATGTGTGCCGGAAGATTCTTCTTTGCTTAGTACAAAATCATCTGGCTGCTTGAAACCAAAGTAAAATACAAGGGCCCGCTTCTGATCATCTTTTTTTTCTTTCAGGATGTCGGCCATTATTTCCCTGTAATCTCCTTTGCTGTTAAAAACTGTTTCTGTTAACCCCGTCAAATCATCAGACATGGTAAGGGTGGTAAGGGTAGAAAGCATATTGGTAGCGTAATTGCTTTTTGGAGTAGCTACCAGCATGCCGCCATTTTCAGTAATTAATAATGCGTTCCTGTTTTCAGTAAATGTTCCCAATTCGCCAAACTCTGCGGTAGAGCTGGTACACTCCAGCCAGATAGAATCTTTTGGCTCCGGTACGCAAAGAATTACATGATTAAAATCATTAGCCGGAAAATCCGGATCAACAGGTTGTTGGTTATAGGCGGCATTTATAATTGCCACATGGCTTTTTACACCAATTGTTTTTAGTGCTGCCTTCATGTAATTGCTGAGTGCTTTACAATCACCATACTTTTTCCTGTCTGTAAAATCTGCAGAAAAAGGTTTTAAGCCCCCTATGCCTAACTGAATGCTTACATACCGGAAATTTTCCTGCATATAATTATAAATGCGTTTTATCTTTTCTTTTTCAGTAGGCGCATCTTTTGTCAGGTTGATGAAGAACTGTTGTCTTTCTGCCGGTAATACATCAAGCCCTTCATACAAATTCTTTATCCAGCTACCGAAACTTTTCCAGGTTGATAAGTCACCATCAAAACCGTAATGAGAAAACTTGTCTGTAACCATCATTACATGAGGATACCGGGCGGCACTTGCTACCGCACCTTCTTCATATTCTATCGGCGATAAATTTTTTACAGACCACTTGTATATTTTATTTTTTCCTTCCTCTGTTATTACAGGCTCTATTGCTGTGTTTTTTGCTTTATAGCGTAGTCCCATTTCCACAGGCACATTTACTGTATAATTAGATTCTATTACACCTTCTTTCGGATGTATAAACCTGAAGTCGGGAAAAACAAGTGTGCCTTTAATTTTTTGCTGGTATTTAATATCAAGCGTAACAGGATAAGTAGCTGTGGTAATACGGGCATAGGTAACATAACCGTCTTCTATCAACCCTTCTCCTGTTGCTACGGTAGACATTTCTTTTTGCTTAAACTTAGCCGTTTGTTTACCATTGGCATCGTACACTTTTATTTCAGCATCTTCCAGTGAAACGTATTTTGAAACGTATTCATTAAACATTAAAGCATCTTTACCATCTTCATTTACAACAGTAAATATCTGGTGTACATTCACTGTTATCCTGTCAATACTCTCCACTTCCACTTTAATATCTTCCAGGTGAGTTATTACCGAAGCTTTATTTTTTATCGTTTCAGGAACAGCTGCAAGGCTATACTGCCATGTTTGCGCTTTTGCAGCAGCATGCAGCAGCATAAAAAATAACAGGCTTATCAGTTTAACTTTTTTCATTCTTCTCTTTTGCACAGCGAAAATTATTTTTTCTTTCTAATCACAAATTGTTCATTCAGCACATTCAGCATTTCTTTATAAAACTCATGCAGTTCTTCATATTGACTGGCGGGGGGAAAG
>JADMIO012752947.1_pt1 | contig 19253 bp, 15 predicted proteins | sample 8958161 | NCBI WGS metagenome assembly JADMIO01 (sample SAMN16585339, study PRJNA669376) | soil metagenome | isolation source: Crop rotation soil | place: USA: Cullars Rotation, Alabama | collected 2011
CTTTCCCCAGCACATACGACATTAATCGTGCCGATACCCAGGTTAGGCGCGCTGTCAATAACTATGACATCATAGTCATGAGCAACAGTTTCAATGGCCAGTCGGAGCATCAGGTGTGGATCGGTGGGCAGTTTACCTTCATCAAATTTGCCCATTAACTCAGTTTCAATACGGTGCAGAGCCAGACAGGAAGGAATAATGTCAAGCCCCGGCCAGCAAGTGGGCTTTATTGCATAAGTGACATCGTCCTTTTCCCCAAGATAGAAAGGCAGGAGAGTGTCTTCTGCATGAATATGAAGATCTGGTACCCATCCGTGATACATTGAGGCTGTTCCCTGGGGGTCGTTACCTTCCACGAGCAAAACACGTAGCCCCTTCAGAGCCAGATCCTGAGCAAGATGAACAGAAACTGAGGTTTTGTAAACGCCTCCTTTATGGGCAGCAACCCCGATCACCGGTGGAAATACGTCTTCAGCACGTCGCAATCGCGTACCAAACACATCACGCATATGATTAATTTGTTCAATTGTATAACCAACACGTTGCTCAACCCGTCCTCGAATTTCCATATCCGGGTGCGGTAGTCGCCCTGCTTTCTCGGCATCTCTGATAGCCTGAGAAGAAACCCCAACTAAATCCGCTGCTTCACCTATTCTCCAGCGCCGGGTTATTTTCCTCGCTTCCGGGCTGTCATCATTAAACTGTGCAATGGCGATAGCCTTCGTCATTTCATGACCAGCGTTTATGCACTGGTTAAGTGTTTCCATGAGTTTCATTCTGAACATCCTTTAATCATTGCTTTGCGTTTTTTTATTAAATCTTGCAATTTACTGCAAAGCAACAACAAAATCGCAAAGTCATCAAAAAACCGCAAAGTTGTTTAAAATAAGAGCAACACTACAAAAGGAGATAAGAAGAGCACATACCTCAGTCACTTATTATCACTAGCGCTCGCCGCAGCCGTGTAACCGAGCATAGCGAGCGAACTGGCGAGGAAGCAAAGAAGAACTGTTCTGTCAGATAGCTCTTACGCTCAGCGCAAGAAGAAATATCCACCGTGGGAAAAACTCCAGGTAGAGGTACACACGCGGATAGCCAATTCAGAGTAATAAACTGTGATAATCAACCCTCATCAATGATGACGAACTAACCCCCGATATCAAGTCACATGACGAAGGGAAAGAGAAGGAAATCAACTGTGACAAACTGCCCTCAAATTTGGCTTCCTTAAAAATTACAGTTCAAAAAGTATGAGAAAATCCATGCAGGCTGAAGGAAACAGCAAAACTGTGACAAATTACCCTCAGTAGGTCAGAACAAATGTGACGAACCACCCTCAAATCTGTGACAGATAACCCTCAGACTATCCTGTCGTCATGGAAGTGATATCGCGGAAGGAAAATACGATATGAGTCGTCTGGCGGCCTTTCTTTTTCTCAATGTATGAGAGGCGCATTGGAGTTCTGCTGTTGATCTCATTAACACAGACCTGCAGGAAGCGGCGGCGGAAGTCAGGCATACGCTGGTAACTTTGAGGCAGCTGGTAACGCTCTATGATCCAGTCGATTTTCAGAGAGACGATGCCTGAGCCATCCGGCTTACGATACTGACACAGGGATTCGTATAAACGCATGGCATACGGATTGGTGATTTCTTTTGTTTCACTAAGCCGAAACTGCGTAAACCGGTTCTGTAACCCGATAAAGAAGGGAATGAGATATGGGTTGATATGTACACTGTAAAGCCCTCTGGATGGACTGTGCGCACGTTTGATAAACCAAGGAAAAGATTCATAGCCTTTTTCATCGCCGGCATCCTCTTCAGGGCGATAAAAAACCACTTCCTTCCCCGCGAAACTCTTCAATGCCTGCCGTATATCCTTACTGGCTTCCGCAGAGGTCAATCCGAATATTTCAGCATATTTAGCAACATGGATCTCGCAGATACCGTCATGTTCCTGTAGGGTGCCATCAGATTTTCTGATCTGGTCAACGAACAGATACAGCATACGTTTTTGATCCCGGGAGAGACTATATGCCGCCTCAGTGAGGTCGTTTGACTGGACGATTCGCGGGCTATTTTTACGTTTCTTGTGATTGATAACCGCTGTTTCCGCCATGACAGATCCATGTGAAGTGTGACAAGTTTTTAGATTGTCACACTAAATAAAAAAGAGTCAATAAGCAGGGATAACTTTGTGAAAAAACAGCTTCTTCTGAGGGCAATTTGTCACAGGGTTAAGGGCAATTTGTCACAGACAGGACTGTCATTTGAGGGTGATTTGTCACACTGAAAGGGCAATTTGTCACAACACCTTCTCTAGAACCAGCATGGATAAAGGCCTACAAGGCGCTCTAAAAAAGAAGATCTAAAAACTATAAAAAAAATAATTATAAAAATATCCCCGTGGATAAGTGGATAACCCCAAGGGAAGTTTTTTCAGGCATCGTGTGTAAGCAGAATATATAAGTGCTGTTCCCTGGTGCTTCCTCGCTCACTCGACCGGGAGGGTTCGAGAAGGGGGGGCACCCCCCTTCGGCGTGCGCGGTCACGCGCACAGGGCGCAGCCCTGGTTAAAAACAAGGTTTATAAATATTGGTTTAAAAGCAGGTTAAAAGACAGGTTAGCGGTGGCCGAAAAACGGGCGGAAACCCTTGCAAATGCTGGATTTTCTGCCTGTGGACAGCCCCTCAAATGTCAATAGGTGCGCCCCTCATCTGTCAGCACTCTGCCCCTCAAGTGTCAAGGATCGCGCCCCTCATCTGTCAGTAGTCGCGCCCCTCAAGTGTCAATACCGCAGGGCACTTATCCCCAGGCTTGTCCACATCATCTGTGGGAAACTCGCGTAAAATCAGGCGTTTTCGCCGATTTGCGAGGCTGGCCAGCTCCACGTCGCCGGCCGAAATCGAGCCTGCCCCTCATCTGTCAACGCCGCGCCGGGTGAGTCGGCCCCTCAAGTGTCAACGTCCGCCCCTCATCTGTCAGTGAGGGCCAAGTTTTCCGCGAGGTATCCACAACGCCGGCGGCCGGCCGCGGTGTCTCGCACACGGCTTCGACGGCGTTTCTGGCGCGTTTGCAGGGCCATAGACGGCCGCCAGCCCAGCGGCGAGGGCAACCAGCCGAGGGCTTCGCCCTGTCGCTCGACTGCGGCGAGCACTACTGGCTGTAAAAGGACAGACCACATCATGGTTCTGTGTTCATTAGGTTGTTCTGTCCATTGCTGACATAATCCGCTCCACTTCAACGTAACACCGCACGAAGATTTCTATTGTTCCTGAAGGCATATTCAAATCGTTTTCGTTACCGCTTGCAGGCATCATGACAGAACACTACTTCCTATAAACGCTACACAGGCTCCTGAGATTAATAATGCGGATCTCTACGATAATGGGAGATTTTCCCGACTGTTTCGTTCGCTTCTCAGTGGATAACAGCCAGCTTCTCTGTTTAACAGACAAAAACAGCATATCCACTCAGTTCCACATTTCCATATAAAGGCCAAGGCATTTATTCTCAGGATAATTGTTTCAGCATCGCAACCGCATCAGACTCCGGCATCGCAAACTGCACCCGGTGCCGGGCAGCCACATCCAGCGCAAAAACCTTCGTGTAGACTTCCGTTGAACTGATGGACTTATGTCCCATCAGGCTTTGCAGAACTTTCAGCGGTATACCGGCATACAGCATGTGCATCGCATAGGAATGGCGGAACGTATGTGGTGTGACCGGAACAGAGAACGTCACACCGTCAGCAGCAGCGGCGGCAACCGCCTCCCCAATCCAGGTCCTGACCGTTCTGTCCGTCACTTCCCAGATCCGCGCTTTCTCTGTCCTTCCTGTGCGACGGTTACGCCGCTCCATGAGCTTATCGGGTCCACTCGCGAACGCAGAAAGGCCCACCCGAAGGTGAGCCAGTGTGATTACATTTGCGGCCTAACTGTGGCCAGTCCAGTTACGCTGGAGTCACTAGTATTTAGGTGACACTATAGAAGCGGCCGCGACAACTTGTCCACGTGGAATTCTAAGCTTAGGATCCCAATGTGCTGGAAAGGGAGCTTCGCGGCCCCGACATCGAGGGCTTCATCCGCTTCGTCGCGGAGCAGGACGCCGTGGGTGCGCCCGAGCGCGACGCGGTCTCGGAGGAGGAGGGAGCAGACGCGGTCCGGCTGCTCACGATCCATGCCGCGAAGGGCCTCGAGTTCAAGGTCGTCGTCGTCGCCGACGCGGGCCGCGACCGCTCGCACACCGACGAGATCCTCTGCCTCTCCGACGGCCGCTTCGGGTTCAAGGTCGCCCATCCGAGCACCGGCACCCGCGTCAGCACGACGTCGTACCAGGCCGTCAAGGAGACGCAGGATCGCGCCGAGGACGCGGAGCGATTGCGCCTCTACTACGTCGCCATGACCCGGGCGATGGACCGTCTGATCGTCTCCGGCTCGGTCGACCGCTCGACCGAGCGCGACGTTCGGACACCGATCGGCTGGGTGCTCGAGCGGCTCGGGCTGGGGGAGGAGCTCGATCGCGACGAAACCTCCGGCCCTGTCGAGGTCGAGCGTGGTAACGCCGCCGTCGTGCTGCGGATCGACCGCTTCGACCCCGCCACGGCCGCGGAGCCCGCTCCCGTGGTCACGCCCGCACATGCCGAGGAGGAGGGGCAGCTCGTTCTCTTCGAGGGCGCGGGGGAGGAGATCCCGGCACCGGCGCCGCGCCTGCGCGATCTCGTCGAGATCCCGGCGCCGCCGCTCGCGCGCGTGTCGCGGCTCTCCTACAGCGCTATCTCGCTGTTCGACCGCTGCGGGTACCGCTACTACGCCGAGCGCATCGTCGGGATGCAGCCGGCGCCGTGGGAGCCACAGCTCGGTGCGAACGGGCCCGGCGGCCTCCATCCGACCGAGCTCGGCGACGCCGTCCACCGGCTGCTCGAGCTCGTCGACCTGGCGAACCCCGCAGCCCCGGGGGAGGCCGAGCTCGAGCTGCTCGTGCGCAGCTGGTACCCGGCGGTCTCGGTGGAGGAGGTCGGTCGGATCGCCGAGCTCGTGCGCTCGTACACCGGTTCTGCGCTCGCCGCCCGGATCGCCGGGCTTCGCAGCGTCCGGCCCGAGCGGCCGTTTGCGTTCGAGCTCGACGGGGTGCTCGTCAACGGACGGCTCGATGTCCTCTGGCTCGAGGGCGAGCGCGCGCTCGTGCTCGACTACAAGACGAACGCGCTCCTCGGCCGCGACCCCGCGGAGATCGTCGAGGACGAGTATCTGACGCAGCAGATCGTCTACGCGATCGCCTGTCTGCGCGCCGGCGCCACGGAGGTCGAGGTCGTCTACCACTTCCTCGAGGATCCGGAGGCGGTCGTCTCGAAGGTGTTCACGTCCGACGATGCTCCGCGGCTCGAGGGCCTGCTCAGCGCCTCGATCGCGCGCATCCGGGCGGGCGAGTTTCGGCCGACCCCGAGCGCATTCGCCTGCTCCGGCTGCCCGGCACTGAACGTCGTCTGCGCCGGCCCGCGGCTCGGCGGCATGGACGACGGTTGGGGTGAGGCTTCGGCCTCACCCGCCCACGATTCCCCGCTGCCCACGTACGGGTGAGGCTGAAGTCTCAACCTCGGCGTCCACGAGTAGCCTGAGCCCGTGCGGGTAGCAGCGTTGGACGAGAGCCCTCGTGGCGCGTAGCTTCGTCTCCGAGGCACGGCGCCGCGGCCTCGGCACCCGCAAGCAGCGAATCGGGCCGATCGTGGAGCGGCTTGCCGAGGCGCACTCCGACGCCGAGATCGCGCTTCATTTCGGAAGCGATGTCGAGTTGCTGATCTCGGTGATGCTCTCCGCCCAGACGACGGATGTGAACGTCAACCGCGTCACCGAGAAGCTTTTCGTCAAGTACCGCTCGCCCGAGGACTACCTCGCCGTGCCGGTGGAGGAGCTCGAGCAGGACATCTTCCAGACGGGGTTCTTCCGGCAGAAGACGCGGTCGATTCGCGGCGCGATGCGGATGCTGATCGAGGAGTTCGACGGTCAGGTTCCGCGCACGATCCCGGAGCTGCTGCGCCTGCCCGGTGTCGCGCGCAAGACGGCCAACGTCGTCGCCGCTGAGCTCGGCGATGCGCAGGGCATCGTCGTCGACACGCATGTGCGCCGGCTCTCGCAGCGGCTCGCGCTCACGCGAGAGGAGGATCCGGTCAAGATCGAGCGCGACCTCGTGAAGATCGTGCCGAAGCCGGATTGGCACCGCTTCCCGCACCTCCTGATCTGGCACGGCCGCCGTGTGTGCGATGCGCGCAAGCCGCGCTGCGAGGTGTGCGCGGTCGAGGATCTGTGCCCGTCGAGCCGACTCCGCTGAGTCCGGCCACGCTGGCGCTCCGCATGGCGACCGGCTTCAGCCGGTCGTCCGGGCTTACGGCCGAACCCAGTGCTGCAACCGCAAGCCGTCGCCGTAGGCGAACTGGCGCAGGAGCGCGTAGCGCGGCGTGCGCACGACCGGGCGCGCTGCCGCGATCGCACCGTTCGGCGTGTCGGCGGCGACGGCGACCCATCCGCCCGATCCCCTCACGTGGGCGATCAGCGGTAGATCGGGCTCGTAGTAGGCGACGACTGCCTGCGCCCGCGCCGGTACGACGACGACGGTCTCGTTGCCCCCGCGCACCCGCTTTACCGCTGCCGCGAGCGCGCGCCAGTCCTGGTCCGGCGGCTCGTGCAGGCGATCGGCGGTCGTCACCGCGGCCGAGACCAGTAACAACGCGACCCCTGCCCAGACGAGGCCGCGCACCGGTGTCAGGAGTGGGGCCGCCGCTCCCGCGGCGAGGGCCAGGCCAGGCGCACAGAGAACGAGCGCCGAGGTGAACACGGGCAGCACCAGCGCTGCGAGCAGCAGGGCGACGAGCGGCGCCGCGATGAGCGCAGCCACGAGCACGCCGCGCCAGCGAGCGGGGCGGGCACCGGGCCTGCCGAAGAGCGCGTAGAGCCCCGCCGCAGCAGCGACGACCAGGACGGGATTCGCGCCGATCGGATGCAGCAACCCGTGGCCGAGCCGGGAGACGTCGAGAGCGCCGGCGCCGTCGGGTGCGTCGGCGCGGTCGACCGCGATCCACACCAGCAAGGCACCCGCGATCGCCGTCCCTGCGACCAGCGCGATGCCGGCGCGTCGAAGGTCGGGTCGCTCGCGCAGCGCGATCAGCGCCGCGCCGTGGGCAGCCAGCACGGACGCTGCGAGCGGGTGCGTGAGCGGCAGCACCGCAGCGACGACCGCGTACGGGCCCCAGCGCCAGCCGCCGCCTCGCTCGAGCGCGATCACGAGCAGGAGCGTCGCGAGCACGACGCCGAGCAGTCCGAGTGAGTACGGTCGCGCTTCACGAGACGCCTGGATCACTCCGGCATTGACGGCGAACGCCAGACCGGCGACGAGGCCGCCCACCCGTTCGAGCAGCAGCGTGCCGAGGACGACCAGCAGCCCGGCCGCAAGCGCCACAGCCACCGCGAACGGGAGCCGCAGCGCGAGCTCGCTGTCCCCGATTGTTCCGGCCAGCTTGAGCAGCAGCAGCCCACCTGCCTGACCGGGATCGTCGTGGACAATTCTCGATGCCACCGTGCCTAGCGAGCCCTGGGCGACGGCGGCGGATGCCGCCTCGTCGACCGTCAGCGCGCGATGTCCGAGCGCGACGACACCGAGCGCGAGCGATCCGAGCGCGACTCCCGCGGGCGCGAGCCGCCAGGCGAGCTCGCCGGACGTGCCCGCGCGTTCGGCAACGGCGATGCCCTCGGTCACGGGTCGAGGCTACCTGGGGGCTCGGCTACCCCTCGCGCAGCAGGACCGGCTGGATCAGCTGCCGGCTGCGGCGAGAGCCGCGTGGCGCTGCTCGCTCAGGAACCGCTCCGCGTCGAGCGCCGCGGCACACCCGGAGCCTGCCGCGGTGACGGCCTGCCGGTAGGTGTGGTCCTGGACGTCGCCGGCGGCAAAGACGCCCTCGACGTTCGTCTCGGTCGACTTGCCCTTGGTGATGAGGTAGCCCGAGTCTTCCTCGTGGTCGAGCTGCTCCAGGAACAGACCGGTGTTGGGGTCGTGGCCGATCGCGACGAAGAAGCCGTCGGTCTCGAGCTCGCTCTGCTCGCCCGTGATCGTGTCGCGAAGCCGCACCGCGGTCACCTTGCTGTCGCCGATGACCTCGTCGACCTCCTTGTTGAGGACGAACTCGATGTTCTCGGTCGTCCGGGCGCGGTCGACCATGATCGGCGAGGCACGGAATTCCTCGCGCCGGTGGACGAGGTAGACCTTGCTCGCGAAGCGGCTGATGAACGTGGCCTCCTCGAGCGCAGAGTCGCCGCCGCCGACGACCGTTACGACCTTGTCCCTGAAGAACGAGGCGTCGCAGGTGGCGCAGTACGAGACACCGCGGCCCTGGAGGCGCAGCTCCGACTCGAGCCCGAGCTGACGCGCGCTGGCGCCCGTCGCGACGATGATGCTGTCGGCGCGGTACTCGTCGTTGCCGACGTAGACCCTGAAGGGCCGCTCGGAGAAGTCGATCCGCGTGACGTCGTCGGTGAGGAACTCCGCGCCGAAGCGCTCGGCCTGGCGGCGGAAGTCCTGCATCATCACGGGCCCCATGACGCCGTCGGCGTAGCCCGGGTAGTTCTCGACGTCCGAGGTGATCATCAGCTGGCCGCCCCAGTTGAAGCCCTCGATCACGAGCGGGTGCAGGTTGGCGCGCGCCGAATAGAGCGCTGCGGTGTACCCGGCAGGGCCGCCTCCGATGATGATCACGTTGCGTACGTCGCTCACTTGTCTTTCAGCTCCTAGTGGAAGAAGGGGAGAGGGTTGATTTCGCCTCTACGGTAGTAAACGAATCGGGCGTCCGGGGTGTTCCTGGCTGGCACGGGGCGAAAGCCCGGACGACAGGCTGAAGCCTGTCGCCGGCTGAAGTCTCGCGCGCAGCGCGTGGCGACCGGCTTCACCCGGTCTCCCGGGTTTCCGCGTTCTAGGCAGCGCTGGCGTCGGCCGGGCGGATCTCCAGCGGGATCAGGCCTTCGCCGGAGTCGCTGATGAGCTCCTGCGCGCTCAGCGCCCGCGTCTGGCGGTCGATCGGCATCAGCTCGGGCGGCTCGACGCCGGTGATCCCGTGTTGCTCGAATCGCCGCGCCTGCGGCAGCACCTGCCGCTCGAGCGAGCCGACCGTCTCGTTGTAGGACTTGACCGCACCGTCGAGCGACCGGCCGAGCTTCGTGACGTGGGCGCCCATCGTCGAGAGCCGCTTGTAGAGCTCCCGGCCGAGGTCGCTGATCTCTCGAGCGCTCTCGGCGATTCGCTCCTGCTGCCAGCCATAGTGCGTGGCACGCAAGACGGCGATGAGTGTCGTCGGCGTGGCGAGGACGACATGGTTCGCCAGCGCGTGCTCGTACAGGTCCTTGTCGACGGCCAGTGCGGCCGAAAGCGACGACTCGTCGTGCATGAACATGACGACGAAGTCGGGCGTTTCCGGCAGCTGGCGCCAGTAGGCCTTCTGACTGAGCCGCTGGACGTGATCGCGTACCTGCCTCGCATGGTCGGCCATGCCGGCGCGGCGAGCGTCATCGTCGGCTCCCTCCTCGTGCGCCCGCAGATACCCACTCAAAGAGACCTTCGCGTCGATCACGATCGACTTGTTCCCGGGCAGCTTCACGATCACATCAGGTCGGAGGATGCCTCCGTCCTCACCTGGAATGGTGTGCTGCTCTTCGAAGTCGCAGTGCGGGAGCATCCCCGCCATCTCGATCACGCGACGCAGCTGGATCTCGCCCCACCGGCCGCGTGTGTGTGACTCCCCCTTGAGGGCGCTGGCGAGACTTCCGGTCTGCCTGCTCAGGCCCTCGTTGGTGAGACGTGAGAGCTCGAGCTCCTTGTGGATCTCCCCGTAGGCACGCTGCCGCTGCTGTTCGAGCAGGTTGACGTTGATCTCGACCTTGTCGAGCGACTTCTGCAACGGCTCCACGAACACCCCGAGCCGGCCCATCGCCTGCTCGGTGAATGCGTTCGCGTTCTCGCGCAGCGCCTCGGTCGAGAGCGCCTTGATCGCGTTCTCGACGCGAACGTCGAAGGCGCCACGCTCGGCTGCGAGTGCGCCCTCGGTCTCGGCGAGCCGACGCTGCGCGTCCCGTGCCTCCAGGTTCGCCCGATCCCGGTCCGAAAGCGCCCGCCGCAGCCCGACGGCGTAGACGCCGGCGGCGCCTGCGACGAGTCCGACCAGGAGGGCGAGGATGACCATGAGGGGAACACACGCTAGTCCTGCCCCCGGACGGAGCCTGACGGCCGTTCCTCCGGCTACCATCTCGCGAAATGTCGACCGGCCCACGCCCCAAAGGTCCCCAGCCGAAAGGCCCGCAGAAGAAGTCGGGCGGCGTCAAGGTTCCTTCCACGGGCTCTGGCGGTGCGTCCACCCGACGCACGCTCATCGCGATGGGTATCGCGGGTCTCGTCGTCGTCGCCGCGGCTCTCGGCTACGTGCTGCTCGGCTCGGGTGGCGGCTCGTCGACGGATGCGATCAAGAAGCTCGAGGCAGCAGGTTGCACGGTGCAGAAGGTCGCAGCTCTGCCATCCGGCGATCACTCCGTCCTGACCCCCGGCGGCACGTCGAAGAAGTGGAACACCGACCCGCCGACGAGCGGCCCGCACTACCAGACGCCCGCCATCTGGGGCGCGTACACCACGCCGCTCTACCCGGCGCAGGTCGTGCACAACCTCGAGCACGGCGGCATCTTCATCCAGTACGGCAAGGACGTGCCTCAGGCCACCGTCGACCAGCTGAAGGCGTTCTACGACCAGCACCTCAACGGGACGTTGCTCGCACCGCTGCCGAAGCTCGGCTCGAAGATCGCCATGGGTGTGTGGACGACGCCCAGCCCGACGTCGTCGAAGACCGGCACCGCGTACCTCGCGAAGTGCGCGCGGTTCAACGAGAGCGCCTACGCCGCCTTCTTCAAGGCGTATCAGTTCAAGGGCCCCGAGCGGTTCCCGGCGAACCAGCTCACGCCCGGCACCTAGCAGGCCCGAACGACAGGCTCAAGCCTGTCGCCGCGCTCTCAATGCCGGGGCTGGGAGTCGAACCCAGACGTCCCGAGGGACACCCGATTTTAAGTCGGGCGCGTATGACCAGTTTCGCCACCCCGGCGTTATCGCGTGGCCGCGATGGCGAAGCGTATCGCTCCTGGGGGCGAGTAGACTTCGCCGGCCATGGCGAGCATCCACGAAGCGTCCGTGCACGAGCCGCTCGAGTGGGATTCACCGCTCTACCGCACGGCGGTGGCCCAGTTCGACCAGGCGGTTCCGTACGCGGATATCGATCCCGACGTCGCCGAGCGCCTGCGTTACCCGGAGCGCGCGTTCATCGTCAGCTGTCCGGTGCGCCTCGACTCCGGCCGGCGGGTCGTGTTCGCCGGCTATCGGGTTCAGCACTCGAGCGTGCTCGGGCCGACCAAGGGGGGCATCCGCTACGACGCGGAGGTGACCCTCGGCGAGTGCGCGGCGCTCGCGGTCTGGATGACCTGGAAGTGCGCGCTGTTGCGGCTGCCGTACGGAGGCGCCAAGGGTGGCGTGCGCTGCAGCCCGCGCGACATGTCGCAAGCCGAGCTCGAGCGGCTCACCCGCCGCTTCACCTCGGAGCTGCTGCCGATCATCGGGCCGAAGGAGGACATCCCGGCACCGGACATGGCGACGAACGAGCAGACGATGGCCTGGATGATGGACACGTACTCGATGCAGAAAGGCCACGCGGTGCCGGAGATCGTCACCGGCAAGCCGATCTCGATCGGCGGCTCGGTGTTCAGGCACGAGGCGACGGGCGCCGGCGTCGTGATGACGATCGCGCGCGCCTGTGACCGCCTAGGCTGGAAGCTGAGCGAGCAGCGGTGCGTCGTACAGGGGTTCGGCAACGTGGGCGGGATCGCGGCGCTGGAGCTGATGGAGCGCGGCGCAACGGTGTTGGGCGTCTCGGACGTCTCCGGCGGCGTCTACGACCCGACGGGCCTCGACGTGCCGACGATGGCGGCGTACGCCCAGGAGCACGGCTCGCTGGCGGGCTGGGATACGGGCGTGCGGGTCTCGAACGAGGAGCTCCTCGAGCTCGAGTGCGACATCCTCGTCCTCGCCGCCCGCGAGAACCAGGTCACTGCCACCAACGCCGGCCGCCTGCAGTGCAAGCTCGTCGCCGAGGGCGCCAACGGCCCGATCTCGCTCGAAGCGGACGCGATCCTGAGCTCTCGCAACATCCCGATCCTGCCCGACATCCTCACGAACGCGGGCGGCGTGACCGTGTCGTACTTCGAGTGGGTGCAGGATCTCGGCGGCCTCTTCTGGGGACGCGACGAGATCCGGGCCAGGCTCGCCGAGAAGATGAGTGACGCGTTCGACCGGGTGTGGGAGATCTCGACCGAGAAGAACCTGACGCTGCGAACCTCGGCGCTCGTGGCGGGCATCAGGGACGTCGGGTCGGCGCTCGAGCTCCGCGGGCTGTACCCGTGAGCACCACCGACCGCGTCCGCGACGCGATGATCTCCGATCCGAGGTCGCTCCCGGGCACCGCGTCGGCGCAGGAGGCCGGGAGTGTGCTGACGCCGCCCGAGGTGCGCGCCGTCTACGTGGTCGACGACGACGGGGCGCTGACGGGCGTGCTGACCCGGAAGACGCTCGTCGCCAAGGTCGTCGCCGCCGGGTTGGATCCACGAAGTGCCGCCATCGGCGGTCTCGCCGAGGAGCCGTACTACACGATCGACGCCGACACGCCGCTCGACGAGGCATTCCGCTTCCTCGAGGAGAACGACGCCGAGCGTGTCCCAGTGGTCGAGCGCGGCCGCCTCGTCGGCGTGCTCTCCCGGAGCGTGTTGCAGCGGCGGCTCGCCGAGGACGAGGAGCCCGAAGCCCCGACCGAAGAATGACGGCGATCGACGTCGCGAAGGCCCGCGCCGAGACGTCCGGCTGCGAAGGCGTCGTCCATCTCAACAACGCCGGCTCGTCGCTGATGCCGGACGTGGTGCTCCAGACGGTGATCGAGCATCTCGAGCTGGAGGCGAGGATCGGCGGCTACGAGGCTGCCGCGCGCGAGAACGACCGCGTCGAGGCGACCTACGACAGCGTCGCCCGCCTGCTCGGCTGCTCGCGCGACGAGATCGCGATCATCGAGAACGCGACCCGCGCGTGGGACATGGCCTTCTACTCCTTCGACTTTCAGCCGGGCGACCGGATCCTGACCTGCGGGGCCGAGTACGCGTCGAACTACATCGCCCTCCTGCAGGTCGCCCGGCGCACCGGCGCGGTTGTCGTCGTGGTCGGCGACGACGACAGCGGCCAGGTCTCGCTGAGCGCCCTCGAGCGCGAGCTGGAGCGCGGCGCCCGGATCGTCTCGCTCGTCCACGTGCCATCACAGGGCGGACTGATCCAGCCCGCGGCCGGGGTGGGACGGCTGTGCCGGGCGGCAGGCGTGCCGCTGTTGCTCGATGCGTGCCAGTCGGTGGGTCAGCTCCCGACGGATGTCGGCGAGCTCGAGTGCGACATCCTCTCGGCCACGGGCCGCAAGTTCCTGCGCGGCCCACGGGGGACGGGGTTCCTCTACGTGCGGCAGGGTCTGATCGAGCAGCTCGAGCCGCCGTTCCTCGACCTCCACGCCGCGGAGTGGGACGACCGGGACAGCTTCTCCGTCCGGACGGATGCGCGCCGGTTCGAGAACTGGGAGACGAGCTACGCCACGAAGCTCGGCCTCGCGGCTGCGGTCGACTACGCGCTCGGCTGGGGGCTGGAGGCGATTGCGGACCGCGTGCAAGGCCTCGCGGCCTCGCTCCGGGAGCAGCTGGTGGCGATCCCGGGGGTCGACGTGCACGATCGCGGCGTCGAGAAATGCGGCATCGTCACGTTCACCGTCGCCGGGGAGCCGGCCGCTGCGGTCGCGCAGCGCCTGAGCGCGGGCGGCGTCAACGTCTCGGTCACCCCGGTTACCTACAGCCGGCTGGATCTGGGCGCGCGAGGGCTCGACGCCGTGGTGCGCGCATCGGTGCACTACTACAACACCCAGGCGGAGCTGGAGCGACTGGTCGGGATCGTCGCGAACCGCGTCTGAGCCTCAGCGCCGCCGGCCACTCTGGCCCAGAAAACCCGATAGCGTCGCCCCAATGCTCCGCCTCGCCGAGATCCTGCTCGAGTCGCGCCCTGCGTCGACCTGGGCCCAGCTCCGCCAGCTGGGGATCGACGAGGCGACCGGAGTGCTGCCGCGGGCCAACGTGGACTGGCGCGCCCACGCGCCCGAGCAGCCCTGGGAGCACGGCCCGCTCGCGCTATACAGGCAGCAGATCGAGGACGCCGGCTTCCGTCTCACGGTGCTCGAGGACAACCCGCCGATGGACCGGCTCCGGCTCGGCTTGCCGGGCCGCGATGAGGAGCTCGAGACCGTCCTCGAGATGATCCGAGTGATGGGCAAGCTCGGGATCGAGGTGTGGTGTTACAACTGGATGCCGGTGGTCTCGTGGTCGCGGACGTCGGTCGCACTCCCAGGTCGGGGCGGGGCGGAGGTGACCGGGTTCGACGCGTCGATCTGGGCGGACGTGACCGATCCACGCGAGGCGCCTATCGAGGAGGCGACGCTCTGGGAGACGCTGGCCTGGTTCCTCGAGCGCGTCGTTCCGGTCGCGGAGGAGGCAGGCGTCAAGCTGGCCCTGCACCCGGACGACCCGCCGCTCTCGCCGGTCCGCGGCATCGGCCGCATCATCCGCGCGATCGAGGCGTACGACCGCGTCTTCGAGCTCCAGCCGAGCCCGGCCAACGGGATGACCTTCTGCCAGGGGAACATCACGATGATGACCGACGATCTCCCTGCCGCGATCCGCCACTTCGGCGAGGCGGGCCGGATTCACTTCATCCACTTCCGCGACGTGCGCGGCACGCCCGAGAGCTTCGTCGAGACGTTCGTCGACGAGGGCCCGACCGACATGGCCGCCTGCATCCGTGCCTACCTCGATGCGGGGGTCGACGCTCCCCTGCGTTCCGACCACTCGCCGACCCTCGCGGGCGATACCGCCCTCGTGCCGGGCTATCCCACCCTCGGCCGGCTGCACGCGATCGGGTACGTGCAGGGTCTGATCGCCGCGAGCGCGCGCTGAGGCCGTCCGTCACCTCGACAGAGATGAAGCAGCAATTCGTCCGCTTCCTGGTGGTCGGTGTGGGCAACACCGTCCTGAGCTTCATCGCCTACCGGATGCTGCTCGCAATCGGCACGCCGTATCCGGCCGCGGCGCTCCTGGCCTTCGCGGTCGGAGCGCTGAACGGCTACATCTTCAACCGCCGCTGGACCTTCGCCGCCCGTGACACGACGCGGGCGCGCGTCCTCTACGTCGGCCTCCAGGCGTTCGGGGCGGTCGCAACGAGTCTGCTTACCGTCCTGTTCGTGCGCGCGCTCGGCGTCCCCCACGGCATCGCGTACCTGGCTGCGGTTCCGCCCGTGACCGTGGCGATGTTCGTGGGCAACAGGCTCTGGACGTTCCGCGACCGCTGAAGCCGGTCGTCAAACTCCGAGATTGCAAACTGGCTGTCCGGTTGACGGTCGCCCCTCAGGGACCGCCGGCGTCGCGCTCCGGAGCCCACACCGCGTGACACAGCGACCCCTGATTCGCAAGCTCGTCGCGCTGCCAGGGCGCGACCCGTGTTGCGGCGGGCCGTCTCCTGTCTGGTCTAGCCACCGATGCGCGAGTAGGCTGCCGTCCGTGCGATCGGGATGGACCGTCTACGTAGCGGCATGTGCTGCGGGAGTGATCGGAGGGGCACTCGCGGCGATGGCGACCTCCGGGCCATCCACCGTCGCGCTGGTGGCCGTGGTCGCAGCCGTAGCGCTTCTCGCAGCGATCGCGTCGGTCGAACTTCGTGACCGCCGCCAGCCCGTGGCGACGGGAGACGATGGCGCGTCTGCTGCCGGCCTGCCCATGGCGACTGAACAGTGTGACCTTCCATCCGAGTCACTGGTCTCCGACGCGGGCCCTGCGGCGCCGGTAGTCGCGAGCGACGCGGTCGCCACTCCCGCAGGACACGTCGCCGAGCCCGTTGCTCGTGACGAGATCGTTCCCGCCGTGGTTGATTCGCCCGCCGGGCCGACGACGACCGACTCGCGAGCTCTCGATGAGAATGATTGGAATGGGCTCGCGACGATCTGCAGCGGCATCACCGACGGTCAAGTCGCCTGGATGCGCGCCGAGACGTTCTCGAGACCGTGGTTCGACGAGCGCGTCCGTCCCTTCGTCGATCTCGAGCCAGCGGTGGCAGCCCTGCGTGGGCGGCCGTTCTCGGTCGAGCTGCGAACGCGGCTGGACGTCTTCGCCGATGTACTGAGCGCGTTCGCCGCGTTCTACAGCGACAACACCTTCCCTGATCCACTGCTCCCGGCATCGGACTGGCGTTTCTTCGATTGGAACGAGCTCACCGATTCGGCTCCGGGCGCTCCCACGGGCGACCTGTGGAGTGCTCGTGCCGCGCGCATGCAGGGCTTCGCGGTGGCGCTGGCGAACGCATACGAGGTGGCCAGGGACACCGCGATGGGCAAGCACGAGGTGGCGAGCCCGTAGCGCTGGCACACTGGCTTGCCTTCTTTGACGGTTCCACTTTTTCGGGCAATCCGGCGCCGAAAGATGTATTCCTGGGGTTTGCAGAAGGCGGAATCTCAAACCCGCGCTACTGGACGATCCGAATGGAACCGCACACGAACGGCTGGACGGTGAGCGCGATCTGCGAGCCGAACTAGGTCCCGTTCGCTGCTTCCCCGAGCCCGGCGCCCGTGGCGGCGTGACCATGGAGCGTCCTTGGGCGATCTAGACGGAAAGCGGCATTTGCAGGAGAATTGCTAAACTTGACGTTAACGTCAAAATGAGCACCGAATTCACGTTTTCCCTGCAAAGAGGCCAAAATCTTCGCATCGGCGAGGTCGCGGCCCGTACCGGCTTGACGCCGCGCACCATCCGCTACTACGAGCAGATCGGCTTGCTTCCGGACCCCGCGGAACGCGTATCAAGGCAGCACCGCCACTACGACGCAGACGACGTCGAACAGCTCGAGCTGATTGTCGCGTTGCGAGATCTGCTCGGGCTCACGCTGGGGGAGATGTGCAGGACCGTCGGGGCGGGAGGGACCTGGTTCGCGCCGGATCGTCCGTGGGAGGCGTCGTCCTCGATGATCGAGCGCTCGGCCATGCTCGACGAGGCGCTTGCCCAGGTTGATCTGCAGCTGACACGCGTTCGCATCCGGACGGCAGACCTGGCGGCGCTCGAGGAGAGGCTCTCTGCCCGTCGCGTAGCGATCGAATCCAAACGCCTGACCTAGATGGCGTCTCTCATCGCGTCGGCCCGACGTTAGGACCCTGAACGCAAATCAGTGATCGGCCGGGCCCATATGGACCACGCCGCACTTCACGGCGCCTGGGAAAATTGCCCTGGATCTATGGTTTCGGGATGTGAGATTCGGGGAGAACGGAGGATATTTGACTCCGGCCCAGATCTGACTACTATCCATGGCTCCCCGGTTCGTCGTCCCTGTCCCGCGCCCGACCCTGAAGGATTGAGCTGCTAGCCCCCTCGGATCGTAGGTTCAGCGGAAGACCTCGTCGACCGGCGGTGTTCGTCGTGGTCGTCGCGTCTGTGACCGCGCTCGTCCTCGCGAGCCTGGCGTCGGGTGACGAGGGCCGGCGGCTCGCAGGGCCGTTCTGCATCAACAACGACACGGGCACGGTTCGGATCATCGCGGCAGATCAGGGCTGCAAGAAGGGTGAGACGAAGAAGTACGGCCAGAAGGTCACCGGCCCGACCGGCCCGAAGGGTCCCGCCGGCTCACAGGGCCCGCCCGGGGGTCAGGGTCCTCCCGGTCAGCAGGGCTCGCCCGGGGGTCAGGGTCCTCCAGGAGGTCAAGGGCCTCCCGGTCAGCAGGGCAATAAGGGAGACACCGGGCCGACGGGACCGACTGGTCCGACAGGGCCGAGCGGGCCGCAGGGCGCGACGGGAGCTACTGGTGCGACGGGGCCGAGTGGGCCGCAGGGCCCGACAGGTGTGACGGGCGCGACGGGTCCGACGGGTGCGTCTGGGGCGACGGGAGTTACCGGCGTGACAGGCACGACCGGGGCGACGGGTGCCACTGGCCAGTTGGGTGCGAGCGGGCCGACGGGGGCCACGGGTTCGACCGGCGCTACCGGGGCGACTGGCGGGACAGGGCAGACCGGTGCCACGGGTGCGACTGGCTCGACGGGAGCCACGGGCCCCACGGGTCCGACAGGCCCGACAGGTGTGACGGGAGCGACTGGTCAGACGGGTGCTTCCGGGGCGACTGGAGTGAGTGGTTCAACCGGGCCAACGGGTCCGACTGGGCCAGCCGGTGCGACCGGTGCCACGGGTGCGACCGGACAGACGGGTGGGACTGGCGCCACGGGTGCGACCGGGCAGACAGGTGCTTCCGGCACGACCGGTGCAACTGGGGCTACGGGCCAGACCGGTGCGACCGGCTCGACAGGAGCCACCGGCGGGACTGGTGCTAGCGGGGCGACGGGGCAGACTGGTGTTACGGGCGCTACTGGTGTGACGGGGCTGTCGGGGCCAACTGGCCCGACCGGTGCCACCGGGCAGTCGGGTGCGACCGGCGCCACGGGTGCGAGCGGGCAGACGGGTGCGACTGGCCCGACGGGCGTGACCGGTGCGACGGGCGCCACGGGTTCGACTGGTTCCACCGGCGCGACGGGTTCGACTGGCGCGACTGGTGCGACTGGCTCGACGGGTGAGACGGGCGCCACAGGTGCGACTGGCTCGACGGGTGCAACCGGCGCGACGGGTGTGACGGGTGCGACTGGCTCGACGGGTGCTACCGGTGCCACGGGTGCGACTGGGCCCACGGGTCCGACTGGGCCGACGGGAGCGACCGGCGAGACGGGTGCTACGGGCGCGACTGGAGCTACGGGTTCGACTGGGCCGACCGGCCCGACGGGTCCGACTGGGCTGACGGGTGCGACCGGCGAGACGGGTGCGACTGGCGCGACGGGTGCCACCGGCGCGACTGGTGTGACGGGTGCGACTGGCTCGACGGGTGTTACCGGTGCTACGGGAGCGACTGGGCCCACGGGTCCGACTGGGCCGACGGGAGCGACCGGCGAGACGGGTGCTACGGGCGCGACTGGAGCTACGGGTTCGACTGGGCCGACCGGCCCGACGGGTCCGACTGGGCTGACGGGTGCGACCGGCGAGACGGGTGCGACTGGCGCGACGGGTGCCACCGGCGCGACTGGTGTGACGGGTGCG
>JADMIO010828322.1_pt1 | contig 19252 bp, 16 predicted proteins | sample 8958161 | NCBI WGS metagenome assembly JADMIO01 (sample SAMN16585339, study PRJNA669376) | soil metagenome | isolation source: Crop rotation soil | place: USA: Cullars Rotation, Alabama | collected 2011
CTTTCCCCTATTTGTAATTGACAGCACACAGATTTTCGAAAATCTGGATGATAATGAAAAAGGGAAATACCCCGATGAGCCGGGCGTGAAACAGGTCTTCATAAACGCTCATATCGTGAAATTGAATGGAGAAGAATGGGCGTACAACGAAGGATGTCTTAGCATACCAAAGATCCGGGAAGACGTTTATCGAAATGAAGAAGTGACGTTGAAATATGTTGACGAAAACTTTGAACCGCACGAACGCACCTTCAACGGCATCACTGCGCGCGTTATCCTGCATGAATACGATCACATTGAAGGCAAACTTTTCATCGATTATTTAAAACCCTTAAAGCGGAAATTGTTGAAAGGAAGGTTGGATGATATATCGAAAGGCAAGGTTTCTGTTGACTATAAGATGACTTTTGTGAAATAGTTCACGGGTATTCAATGTAGCTATTAGCCATTAGCTTTTAGCCATTAGCTGGTTGCCGTTATCATGCACCTGTTGACTACTGACTCCTGACTCCTGACTCCTGAATTCTTCTCCAATGACACACTACTCCGCACCAATATTATTTCTCGCTTCTCTTTTAACCGCGGGAACTACCTGCCTTGCTCAACAAGATTCCACCATTAAAGTGGACAAGAAGATTGTGACCTTGAAAGAAGTCGTGGTTCGTTCCAACTTAAACGTACCTATGTTCATCGACCGTGTAAAAAATGATACGAGCTTTTATAAGGCATTTAAGAATTTGAAAATACTCGGGTATACCGCGCTTAATGATGTGCGCATGCTGGACCGCAAAGGGGAAATGAAGGCTTCGCTGCAAAGCAGAACCATTCAGTCGGTTCACAATGGTTGCAGAAGCATGCAGGTGCATGATGAAAAAACAACGGGCGATATTTATACGAAATCAGGCGCCTGGAATTATTACACGCTTCAGATGTATGCCGGATTATTTTGGGTGAAGGATACGTTATGCGGTGAAAATAATATTGTGGGTGACACCGAACTCACTTTGAAGAACAAGTCTGGAATTGATAAACACAAGGAGCAACTGAAAATGTTATTCTTCAATCCGGGCCGACGAATACCGGGCATACCGTTTATGGGCGGCAAGACGGCGATGTTTGAAGACGACCTGGCTGAATATTACGATTATATTATCGATCTCGGTCAGCTAGGCGGAGAGTGGTGTTATGTGTTTACCGTAAAAGCCAGGGACGATTTATCCCGCTCACAAAAGGACAAGATTGTCATCAACAACATGACGACCTGGTTCAACCAGCAAACGATGGACATTGTAAAACGCAATTACGATCTGAGTTATAGTGCTGGTGTGTATGACTTCAATGTTCAGGTGGAAGCAGAGTTGAAACGGTTTGGACAATATCTCGTTCCAACGGTTCTGAGATATAACGGCGATTGGGATGTTATGTTTAAGAAAAGAGAGAAAGGAATTTTTACTGCTACCTTATTTGATTTTCGGGAATAAATTTCCTGTTTCGGGTTTAGCGTTTCGCGTTCTTTAACTCGGATCTTTATCATAAAATCGATAGTTTATTCCCTCCGCCATGCTATTGCAAATGCACTTGTTGTGTGCATGCCTATTTACTCTCCCCACAAATGATAGACTGCCATTTCTTTCCCGTCTTTGTTTATAACCACAAAGCCATTTTCTTCAATTGAATTGTCTGTTCCTGGTTCAGTTGTCACCCAACCTGTTCTGAATTTGAAAACTTTTATTTGTCCTCCAAACCAACGTGGAAAATGTTGTAATTGTGTGTTGTTCTTAATCGTATCAGAAAAACCTGTGCTTGTCAATGGAAAGAGCGCTTTGTTGTCGTACATCCATTTGTTTGTCTGGTCGCTGTTGTACTCTGAACTATCAACAAGTGTCCAACCGTTTTTCTTTGCAAAAACAAGAACATGAGTTGAAGTAAAATCGCTTGCCTTGTCACTCTTCCAATAAATAGCTCTGTATCCGCCGTAAGGTCCTTGGTCACTAATATTCTTTACAAGCAAGTCTTTCTTGTAGTTTTTCCAAAAGCCTGCGGGTGTCGCCTTGTTGCATGACAAACAAGCAAGTGTCAAAATAAGTGTCAAGAAAAGGAAAGACTTTGGTGTCATTAGGAACTGTCGAAACATGGCTCTTCGAATTAAGGCGTTTTCAAATTACTTAGGGTGACATGAACTAACGAACGCGAAACGCCAAACCCGAAACGCGAAACATGGCTTTTCGAATTAAAGCGTTTTCAAATTACTTAGGGTGACATGAACTAACGAACGCGAAACGCGAAACCCGAAACGCTAAACAGCCCTTTTAACTTCATACACCGGACTAAACAAATATTCCTGCTTCGTTTTCACATCAAAACATTGATAGCGCTTTCTTAATTTTTTCCCTTTGCGAAAAATTCGTCCATCATCTGTAAGAAAACATGTTCCTTCCGGCACTTGTTCTACTAACACTAGCTCGCCGGTATTTTGATCATATTTTCTCAATATGCGCATCAGGTCGTCATCGGCACAACTGGATGCAGGAAGATCATGAATGGATTGCCGAAGCCTCAAACTAATATCATCGGGAAAGATATTCGCGGTAATAAAATCTTTTAAAAGAAACGCATAAATGTTTTTCCATTCCTTGCCGTGTGATTGTACTCTGTTGCCATATTGCTGAAAGGTGAGCAGGTGCGCCACTTCATGAACAAGCGTAATGAGAAATGAATATTTATTAAGATTGCCATTTACGCTGATGCGATGATTACGGTCGTGCGTGGCGTGACGATAGTCGCCGAGAATACTTTTCCGTTCGCGTGTGATAGTAAGATGAACACTGTACTGACGCAGGTATTGCATCACCAGTTGAACGGATCCATCGGGCACATAACGCTGCAGGTATTCAAGAGGGGCTTCCTGTTTGGGCATTTTTTTGTTCCTTACTCAGTCGTAACAGAATACTTACTTCTACAAATGTGTATAAGAAATACAAGAACATGCAACCAAAGATGCCCACTTTATTCACATCTTTTCCAAGACTGGCGATGTATGCAAACGCAGCAATCAGGCATACCAGCATCTTCAGAAACATTCCACCATAAATATATTTCAGGAATTTGTGCGGCTGATTATTCTTGAGCGCCTTCCGGTATAGAAAAAAGGAAACTGAGGTGGCAATAAATAAAATAGCATTCCCAATAATGAGTACATCTCTATCTGCATTAAACCGCGCAAGCCATCTCTGCCCGGTTAAAAAGAGCGCGTTGAAAGCCACGAAGAGAAGGATAATGGGGAGAAAGGACTTGCGGTTTCTATTTCTTGTCATTCTTTCTTGATGTATCCCTGATAGCTTTTGTAATCATGCCAATCAGGACGAGCAAAGGTAATGCCCACACCAATATCGGAAAGGAGAAATGGAATTTTTGGTCCAGCTTTATTCCGGCGAAAACGGCAAGGCCAAGCAGCACTACAAGTTGCGCTCCCAGCCCTGCATATTGTAGAAGAAGTTTGCTATTATCTGGAGGCGGCTTCTGCATACTCGTTTTCATCCATATCGTTCATCGATACAACATTTCCATTCGCGTTGCTTAAAGCATTCATATGACACTGTCCATTAAACGTTGCAGCGGGTTCCACTTGTAATTTTCCTGCACTGATGTTTCCTTTTACCACGCTTCCATTTTTCAACTGGAGTAAGTCCTTGGCTTTAATAGATCCGGACACTGATCCCATAATGTCGGCCATCTGACAAGAGATATCGCCTTCAACCGAACCATTTGCGCCAATGATCACTTTCGCGGAACCAATGATGTTACCTATGAGGTTTCCATCAATTCGCAGATCGCCATTACTAGTGATATCACCTTTTAAAGAAGTTCCGGCACCTATCATGCTGGCACTTGCGGGAATGTTCTCTCCGCCTTCGGACTTGGATTTTGCGTTAAACATAGAATTGGTATTTTAATCGTTAATCGTTTCAGGATTTGGAACATTTATACTGGTCGTATCCATTTTCACGGTTGTACTTCCCTGCAAAACCGATTTCAGGCTGTTCAGATATTGATCCTTTTGCAGCATCGATTGCTCAAGTGAATCGGTTCGCATCTTCAATTCCCTTAATTCCTTGCTGGTATTGATGTCGCCATATCCGGGAATGTACAGTTTCAGCGGCGTAAAAACGATTAATGCCACTGTCAATCCCGTCAACACCACGAATATGGTGCTCAATAAAACATACACACTCAAGCGGGAAAGCTTAAAGGTCACTACCTCCTCGTATGTATCGTCATTCATGATTACCAGGCGATAGCGGTTTCTCAACCGCTTCAGCGTGGAATTCGCGTCAAATTTCGCCATAGTTGCAGATTCGAGCCAAAGGTAGCAACTTAACCATCAGCCTGCTGAAAATTTAGTGCCAAACATCTCGGATACTTAACGTATTAACGCGCTATTTTTGGCTGTTTATTTAAAATATTTTTCAAGAAAATCAGTTAATAGCCTTTAGCTTGCGGCCGATGCTATTTTTCCTTCAAAAACGGGTGCTCTTTCTTCCTGTTCTGCTTTGCCTTTCAACCACGGTTCTGAGCCAGGACGCGTTGAAAGTTGACGTGGACAAACCCGAAAAATTTGAAAACAAGAAGCTGGGTTATGAAAAGACGGGGGAAAAGAAATTTACTGCGCCTCGCCGTTTCATGCAAAATACCACCACCCATTACAATTACTATTTCAACGCGAACGATAAACTGAACGCTGTTATTGCCAGGGGTAAGGCAATTCATCGCGACAAATACACGGAACTCCTTTCTTTTTATAATTATTCTCTGGAACAGACTGCCGGCGACAAACAAGAGCTGGACTCCGTCATTTATAAAGTAACTACAGGAATCCTCATTCATGATTTAAGGAATAACTGGCTGGACGATATGTACCTCCTGATGGGAAAGGCCTTTTATTTCCGCAATCAATTGGATAGTGCGTGGCAAACCTTTCAATATATTAATTATGCGTTTTCTCCGAAAGAAAAAGACGGATACGATAAGGTGATTGGTAGCAATTCAAGTGAAGGCGGAGGAGTGTTTTCAATCGCTACAAAGGAAAAGACAAAAGGCCTCAAGAAAGTATTCGAACAGCCGCCGAGTCGGAATGAAAGTTTTATCTGGCAGATCAGGACCTTCATTCAAACAGATCAACTTGCAGAAGCTTCAGGATTGATCGAGATGTTGAAGAACGATCCGAATTTCCCGCAGCGCTTGCAACCGGAATTGAAAGAGGTACAGGCCTTCTGGTTCTATAAACAAAATATGTACGACAGTGCCGCGAAATATCTTTCGATGGCGCTGACCAATGCAGAAACCACCAATGAAATGGCCAGGTGGGAATACCTGGTAGCGCAATTGTATGAACGATCCGGAAAACACGATCATGCGCAGGAATACTATGCCAAGGCAATTAAACACACGTATGACCCCGTACTGGAAGTTTTTGCGCGACTGAATTCTTTGCGCGAGAATAAGGATGGAAAAGAAAATACAATCAAGCAGAACATAGATGAACTGGTAAAGATGGCACGGCGCGATAAGTATTTTAATTATCGCGGGTTGATCTATTATACCGCAGCGCAAATGGAATTGGATCGTCATAACGATGCCGGAGCAATTGCATTGCTTCTAAAGAGTACGAGGTATAGTGCGGATGATCCGGATCAGCGAAACATATCTTTTCTACAACTTGCCGACCTGGCGTTTAAAAACAAAGATTATCGTTCAGCAAAAAATTTCTATGACAGCGTAAATGCTACGCCTGGATTGATAAAGGACATGGATGAATTCCAGCAACGAAAGCGCAATGCGGCACTACTCCTCGTTCCTCTTAGCAGGATTGAGCGTGAGGACAGTCTTCAACGAGTGGCGGGAATGCCAGAAGCAGAGCGTGAAGCATACATTAGAAAACTCATTAAGCAATTGCGGCGTGCGCAAGGATTAAAGGAAGATGAAAACGCCAGTAATGTATCCGTGGTGAACCCAAATGCCAGCGAACCGGTCGACTTGTTTAATAAGGCCGATAAAGGAGTATGGTATTTTGATAATGCTTCCCTTAAGGCGAAAGGATTTGGCGAGTTCAAAGCTAAGTGGGGTACAAGACCAAATGTTGATAATTGGCGAAGGATAGCCGCGGTTGTACAATTTGCGCAAGCCCAACCTTCTGATGTAAAAATTGGAGATACTCCACCATTCGCCTCCGGCAGTACAGAAATTAGTTATGATGCATTGTCAGGAAATCTTCCACTCACACCAGAAAAAATAAAATTATCTAACGATACCATTGAAGCAGCATACCTGCAGTTGGGAAGAGTGTATCAAGACGAATTAGAGGATTATGCTTTTGCAATTGCCGCATATGAAAAGTTATTAAGCAGGTTTCCGAATACTACTCAAAAAGAAGATGCCTGGTTTAATCTTTATTATTCTTATTGGAAGATGAAGGATTATGAAAAGGCGAATTATTATAAGAGTTTGTTGATGCAGGATTATCCTACCGGCAAACACGTGAAGGCCTTAAATCCTGGCTCAGTGCCAATTTCCGCTGATAGTGTACTAAAAAAAGAAGTGACAGCGGGGTATGGAAAGATTTATACGCTCTTCATCGAAGGCAAGTTTGACGAAGCCATCGCTGCGAAAAAAGATTTGGATGCCATGTATGGAAATAAATACTGGACTCCTCAGCTTTCCTACATCGAAGCAGTATATCAAATCAGGCAACGCAATGATAGCGTTGCGAAAATGTTGCTTTCTGATATCGTATACCGGTTCAAGGATTCTCCCATGTACTCAAAAGCTGAAACCTTGCTCGATGTAGTCAATAGAAGAAAAGAGATTGAACAATACCTTACCAACCTTCAGGTGCAAAGGGCTGGTGAAGATTCTACTCGTGTTGTTGAACAAAAACAAGTCACTCAAACACAGGAGCCCGCTGTAAAGAACAATCAACCTGTAGTGAACCAAAACCAACCGCCAAAAGTGCTGCCTCCGCCTCCGCCTAAGGCCGATACCGCAACTAAGGTGGTACCGCCTGCCGCCAAATCCGTTTATTCATTCAATGCGCAGCAGCCGCAAATGGTGATGGTGGTATTGGAGAAAGTGGACCCGGTTTACGTAACCGAAACAAGAAACGCCTTCAACCGTTACAACAGAGAAAAATACTATAATAAGACTATCGAGATCAATAATATTCCGCTCGACGACAATATCAAGTTAGTGGTGTTAAAGCCATTCGAGAATGCTGATGCAGCTATTGATTACATCGAAAAGGCCCGAAAGCTTACAAGAGGCGATATCATCCCTTGGTTACCCGCGGATAAATATGGATTGTATATGATCAGCCAGGAAAATCTTGATTTGTTGTTGGCTTCCAAAGATTTCAGTGCGTACAAGAAGGCCCTCGCTGACGCGTTTCCAGGTAAGTTTTAAGAAGCCGTTTTAGGAAGCCTTTAGCTTTTAGCCATTAGCTTTTAGCTCTAGATTTCACTATAATTGAAAGCGGAAAAGACAAACCATTATCAGTGGTGTTTCCAGCTAATAGCTAACAGCTAATGGCTAAGGGCTAACAAAAAACAAGTACAATATTTGCATAGCTACAATTCTACCCATCAATCGCCATTCAATCATCTTATATGTCAAAAGCTGTTCGCATTTTCTGGAGAATATTCTTCATCGGAGTTGCAGCATTCATATTATTTCTTTTCCTGATCAACTGGGGCGTCTTTGGGAGGATGCCTTCGCTGGGGCAATTGGAAAATCCCGCCATAACCCTGGCATCAGAAATTTATGCAGATGATGGAACGCTCATGGGTAAATATTATAAAGAGCGCGGAAACCGGAGCAATGTTGAATACAGGGATATTTCCATTCACGCTATCCACGCCCTGGTGGCCACTGAAGACGAACGGTTCTACCAACACTCCGGAATCGACGGCAAGAGTCTTATGCGCGCGGTTGCATATATGGGTCGTGAAGGCGGTGCAAGTACGATTACCCAACAGTTAGCCAAGAACATGCTGGATCAGGGTTCAAAGAATACCATTACGAGGGTGATTGAAAAGATGAAGGAGTGGATCATTGCAGTCAAGCTTGAAAGAAACTTTACCAAAGAAGAAATTCTTGCATTATATCTCAATACCGTTCCTTTCGGGGAACAGATCTATGGTATCAGGAATGCCTCTCGTACTTTTTTCCAGAAAGAGCCTGATCAGTTGAAGCCAGAAGAAGCAGCAGTACTCATTGGAATGTTGAAGGGTAACACCATCTATAATCCAAAGCGCAATCCCAAGGCAGCTATGGACCGGAGAAATACCGTGATCGATCAGATGGTGCGCAGCAAATTCATTGATGCGGCTAATGCGGCCAAATTAAAAGCCCAGCCCATAGTTTTAAATTATAAGAAACTGGATGAGAACAACGGCCTGGCTCCATATTTCCGCGACGTGATCCGGGACGATCTCAAGAAATGGTGCCGCGAGCATACTAAACCTGATGGCGATAATTATGATATCTATTCTGACGGATTAAAGATTTACACCACCATTAACCCACGTATGCAATTGTATGCCGAAGAAGCTGTTGCCAGCAAACTTCCTCAATTGCAGAAAGCACTGAATCTACAAGGCAATATCAGGAAGGGAACCGTATGGAAAGGGCATGAGAACATTTTAGAATCGCAGATGAAGAACAGTGATCGTTGGCACAATATGAAGGAAGATGGATTTACGGACGATGAAATTCGTGCGTCGTTCAAACAAAAAGTAAATATGAAAATATTTGCCTGGAATGAAAAGAGAGAGAAGGACACGATGATGACGCCCGCTGATTCCATCAAATATCATCGCCTGATGTTGCAAACCGCATTCATGGTGATGGATCCTATCACCGGACAAGTGAAAGCTTGGGTAGGTGGAATTGATTTCAAGAATTACAAATTTGATCACGTTAATCTCGGCACAAAAAGACAAGTAGGCTCTTCAATAAAACCGTTCTTATATGCCGAAGCGGTTGAAGAAGCTGGATTCACTCCACAAACGCCATTAGAAAACACTGCACAATACTTTCCGGGATCGGGCATGGTGCCTGCTAAAGGCGTGTGTAAAGGAAACGGAGAAACAGTGTCAATGGCTGGAGCGCTTACATGGTCGCTGAACTGTGCTACTGCGTATATCATGAAGCAAATAGGGCCGCAACGCTTCACTGAATTCTTAAAGCAAATCAATATTCCAACTAAAGTTGAACCATATCCTTCCATTGCATTGGGAGCATGTGACCTTTCTTTGTATGAAATGCTTTGGGGTTACACTATGTTTCCCTCTGGCGGATTTAGCACAAAGCCGATTTACATCACGCGCATTGAAGATAAAAATGGAAATGTGATTGCACGATTCGATGCTGACCGCAAAGAAGTGATCAACGAAGTAACTGCATACACGATGGTGAAGATGATGCAAGGCCCGGTAGATTTCGGAACCGCAGCAGGACTCAGAGCAAGATTGGGTGTGGCTGAAATGGGCGGTAAAACAGGAACAACTAACGACAATGCTGATGCGTGGTTCTTCGGATACACACCACAACTACTCGCAGGTGTTTGGGTAGGTTGTGATGACCGTTTCATCAGATTGGAAAGTGGATTAGGCTACGGCGGTCAGGCTGCAAGACCTGTATGGGAATACTTCTTCCAGAAAGCATTTGCGGATAAAACATTGGGTCTCGACAAGCAAGCAATGTTTGTTCAACCTGAAAGCCTGAAGCAAGACATGAATATGGACTATGGTGGCATGATTGATCGCGTTCCTCCGCCAGGAGCCGAAGGTGAAGACGTAGGTAATGGCACCGCTGATCAATACCTTGATACTGCTACTCCAAAAATTCCTGTGGATTCTAAATTAACACCTGAAGAAAAAGACGTGAAGAAAGAAGCAGTGAATCCAAAGAATAATAAAGAAACAAAACCAGATAGCGCGCAGGATGACGATTCTAAAAAAAAGAAAAAGGGATTTTTTAGACGATTATTCGGAAAGAAAGATAAAGAGTAACGGTTTACCGTTTACTGTTTCCTGTTTGCCGTAGATGGTTTGTAGTTTGTCGTTTGTGGTTTGTAGTTTGTCGTTTGTGGTTTGTAGTTAACTGTAAACTGAGAACCGGGAACTGTAAACTGAGAACAGTAAACAATATTATTTCTGGTTTTCTGTTTTTGGAGCATATAACAGGCTTATGCCCAGTCCGAAACTGACCTCTTCTACCGTCGTCGATAAATTGGTGTCAAACGCCAAGGCGATCCTATCTAATAGAATTGGGATTTCTCTCGGAGTAAAGAAAATGAATGAAATTGCATTTTCCCTTTCTGGCCAGCAGAAATCTCAGATTGATTTAAGTGTTTTTGAAGATTTTGCGAAGCGAATTAATGGATGTCCGGTGGGGAGTGAAAGGTTGCTTTGGGATAAGGAAGCGTTGAAGAAACAAGACATAATTGTTGATAAGGTAATCAGGGTTTATCGCGACAAGATCATCGATAAATGTTTTGAAATAATAGCCCTCGAGAAGAAATGAAGGTTCGACAAAAGATATTCTTATTCTGTTTACTCTCTCTGTTATTTATTGGATGTGATCGTGTGTCAAAAGATGTTGTGAGAAATAATCTTGTTGAAGGAGTCAGCACATCGTATCTCCATGATACATTTCGATTGGTATATGTACAAAACACCGGTGCGGCATTAAACCTGGGCGATACTCTTCCTCCAAAGCTTAGTCTTTGGTTACTCAGTATCCTTCCACTGATTGTTCTTTCCATAGTTTTTTACTACGCCATAAAGAATGCCGGCAAGATGGGATCACTCAAACTACTTGGCATATGCCTGATTTTTGCCGGTGGCATTGGTAATATCATTGACCGGATATTTTTTGACAGGCATGTCACCGATTTCATGAACGTTGGAATTGGGAATCTTAGAACAGGCATCTTCAACTTTGCAGATATGTGCGTAACAACCGGCGTGATTCTCTTTCTTATATTCAGGAACGACAAGGAAACCTCCGCGCTCGCCACCTAATAACTAACGATAAGGAAGGGGCAACCCTTTCGAGTTGCCAATTGCAAATTGCCAATTGTCTATTGCCTATTGCCAATTGCTTATTAAAAAAGCCACCCATCTCATGAAGACAGGCGGCTTACATTACCACTCATTGAATACTTATTTTCTTACCAGTAGTTCTTTGATTTTGTTGGATAGAAAATGTCCGAAGGGTGGATTTGAATTAGAAAGAATGATGACGATATATTCGCTCTTCGTATAAATGTTGAGTTCATCGCAAACATTAATAAATCCTCCACTGTGTCCTACAATATTCTCGTTCGCTAATACCTGATGCTCCGTTCCATAACCGTACTTGCCATTCACCGTGTATTGGAAAAGTTCTTTTGTCGTCTTTTCGCTGAGCAGATCGTTTCTCAAAAGTGCGATAGAAAACTTGTGAAGGTCATTTACCGTTGACAGTCCGCCGCCGGCACCACCGCCTACAACAGAATTAGACATATATGCTTTTGCAAAAATGTTCTCTCTTACATAGCGTTCAAAACGTTCGTGAGTCAGTCTTTCAACAATTAGCGATAACAAGCAGAATCCCGTGTTGCTGTACTGCCATCCGTTTCCTGGCTCAAACGCAAGCTTCTCTACTTCGAAAAATGGCATGAAATCAGCAGGCGATCGAAGGCTATCTTTTAGTTTTTCATACATCGGACTTTCAAAAAAATCACCCATTCCAGAAGTGTGCGTCAGTAGTTGTTTGACAGTAACATTGGCAACTGCTTTGTTTTTTAATGACAAATAGGTTCCAACCTTATCATCTATTGAAAGAACTCCCTGATCCCTCAATTGAAGAATGCTGATTGCCGTAAACATTTTTCCCATCGACGCAAGATCGAATTGCTGATCAAACTGGTTCGGTTCGCTATTGGCATTAGAACCAAAGGAGTTTGCATACACCAATTCATTGCCTTTTGCAATCAAAACGTTTCCGGAGAAGTCGCCCGACAATTTATTTGAAATGTATTGATCGATGTTGTTTCTTAATTCTTGCGTGGAAAGTGTCCCCGACTTAATGAAATAGCTTTCAAAAGGGATCGGCATAATTGTCCGGTTTTTGAAGTGCTGAAATGAATCTGTATAGATCGCAAACTTCCACCATGCATCATGTTGATTATCCTGAGCCCAAACTTCTGCCTCATAAGGAGAATTGAATTGTACCTTTCTTACTTCTACCTTGCCAATTACGCGATAAGCATTATTAAAACCCGTCATTACCTGCTCAAGCTGCGCTGGACTTTCTGCCACAGGTTCCAGGAATTTGCGGTAGGCAGCCGTATCGCCATTATTATATAATGTGAAGAAATCATTGACTACATCATATAGTTTATTATGCGGTATGTTTGGTTGAGCAAACCCCCGAGTGCTAAACAGGAGGCAAAGCGCGGTGAGCGAAAAGATCATGACCGCGATCAAGAAATTACTGCTTTTCATGTTATACTTTTTAATAGTTACAGCATTTGACTACGACTGAAGGAGGCAGGTTACACAACGTTTGCGATTGATTAATTTAGTTCCTTCAAACTCCTGTTATGAGAATCTTCTTTAGCATTTCCCTTTTATGTGTTGCGGGTTATTCTTCAGCGCAGCAAACCTTCTTCAATAATAATAACACACTCGCGCATACTTTTTCTATTGTAGCGAGAGACACCAAAACGGGCGAGATGGCTGTTGCGGTACAGAGTCATTGGTTCAGCGTGGGTACTGTTGTGGCCTGGGGCGAAGCAGGAGTAGGTGTTGTGGCAACGCAATCATTCGTAAACAAATCCTTTGGAATGCGCGGATTGAATTTGCTTCGCGAGGGACGATCGCCGCAGGAAACGTTAAACTTTCTTTTGTCTGATGATGCAGGAAAGGAGGTTCGACAAGTCGCAATCCTCGACACTTCGGGGAGAGTGGCAACGCACACTGGTAAAAATTGCATTGACGCAGCCGGTCATATTAACGGAGATAATTTTTCTGTACAGGCAAACATGATGCTGAATGATAAAGTATGGCCTGCGATGGCAAGCGCCTGGAAAAAGTACTACCAGCTTCCGCTGGCAGAACGAGTTATTGAAGTGTTGAAAGCCGCACAGTTGGCAGGCGGAGATATTCGCGGCAAGCAATCGGCAGTAATAAAAGTATTTGCTGCACATAAATCTGCAGAACCATGGAACGATGAGTTGATCGACTTGCGCGTTGACGACAGTAAAGAACCGATAAAAGAATTAGAACGACTTCTAAAAGTTCACCGCGCATATGAGCATATGAACAAGGGTGATTTATACACAGAAAAGAATGACATGGAAAATGCGATGAAAGAATACAATGCTGCGATGAAGCAATTCCCGGACAATTTAGAAATGAAATATTGGACTGCCATCACACTCGCCAACAACAAGCAGGTGAGCAAAGCTCTTCCAATGTTGAAAAGCATTTACGCAAAAGATCCGAATTGGAGGGAGCTAACAAGAAGATTGCCGAAAGTTGGATTATTAAACGTGAGTGAAACTGAGCTTAAGCAAATGACGCAATAATCAATGGGCAATGGGCAACTGGCAACAGGCAATTGGCAATTGGCAAAAGGCAAAAGGAACAAGCAATAAGCTACAAGCTATAAGCAACAGGCAAGGGACAATAAGCAATTCCTGCACGGAGTCTTCTCTTGAGGGACTCGCGCCGAATTTCCACGTCACCTGTCAACTGAAAACAGTAAACAGTAAATTGTAAACCTCAAACCTATATCTCTAACAGCATCCATCTATCGCATCCATAATGCCCCGAGTTTCCCATAGGTCCGTTCAAATGTTTGAATCCAAACTTTTCATAAACGCTCAATGCCTTTTTAAGCTCGGGCATTGTTTCCAGGTACATTTTACCATACCCCAATGATTTTGCGGCATCGATACACCGGCTGATCAGGTCTTTTCCCAATCCAAAACCTCTTGCCTTTGGCACCAAATACATTTTAACGAGCTCACATGTATCCGCTGGCAATCCATCGGTGGGAAAAATGCCGGCTCCGCCAACAATTTCATTGTTGATGAGGGCAACGTAATAAATGCTTCGTTCTTTTTGGAAGACTTGATACAGCGTATCGGTGGTAGGATCGTAGTAAACAGTTCCGGGACGGTTAGCACCAAATTCTGCAAGCGTGTTCCTGACAATCACGGCGAGCGCTTTATTATCTCCAGGTTGAATGGTTCGGATAAATACGTTCTCCATGCCGCGAAAATACGCAGGCATACAATAGGGTAGGGAACCTGACTAACTAATGATCGCGAATAATGAATAAATGAGGATCAAACCCAGAACAATGGAGGCGAGGAATGTACGATCGGCTTTTGGCATAGGTTGTTTTTTAGAAATGTTGGATATATGTAAAGTAGATAAAAATATAAACAGATGCAAGCAACTGATTATTGTTTTCGTCGAAAAAGTTTTGAAATGTTTTACGAAGCGTTAACTAGGTATCGCGTTTCGGGTTTCGGGTTTCGCGTTTCGCGTTGGGCTTATGAATTTGGAAAGAGGTCTAAGAATTAGTGGCGGAGTAAGGTGTTCTTCCTCTCAGAACAGTAAGCATTTCCATTTAGTGTTAGGCTTTCGAATTAATGAACGCGAAACGTTAAACGCCAAACGCTAAACCAGTAATGCATTCCTTGTGGTCTGTTGACCGTGGTCTAATAATGCCATCTCACGAATGCTTCCAGCGCGGCGTATTGGGTAAGTCCAAGTTTTGCATATTGTTTGGCCGTATCGGCATTGCGGTCCTCGGCCCTTTGCCAAAATTCGCGATTATCCGTTCCCTGAAATGGAACCATGTCTTTTTGGGACTGATGAATAAAAATTCCGAATCGTTTTTGTAATACCTGCCCTGGACTCATTGGTATCGCCATTTCAATTTCTTCAATATTCCATTCCTGCCAGGCGCCTTTATATAACCACATCCAACAGTCTTTTACCCAGTCGCCACCTTCGGCTTTGATGCGTTTCAATGATTCCATAACGATGTCTAGACATACTTTATGGGTACCATGGGGGTCGGCCAGATCGCCGGCGCAGTAAACCTGGTGGGGCTTAATTTTTTTGAGAAGGTCAATAGTGATCTTCACATCCTCTTCGCCCATTGGGTTCTTTTCGATGGTACCGGTTTCATAAAATGGGAGGTTAAGGAAGTGTGCATTCTCTTCTTTGATTCCTACGTAACGACAGGTGGCTCGTGCCTCACATCTCCTGATCAATCCTTTGATCGCGCGTATTTCGGCGGTATCAACCTGATTCGACTTCTTTTGCTCCAGGAATTTCTTTGCATCGTCTAATATGCGGCTCGATTTCTTGGTATCAATTCCCGATATCTCTTCAAATCCAACCGCAAAATCAAGGAACCGGGTCACGAATTCATCGGTTACCGCTATATTGCCGGAGGTCTGATAAGCAACATGAACATCATGTCCCTGATCGTGCAAACGCTGAAAGGTACCACCCATGCTGATGATATCATCATCGGGATGCGGCGAAAAAATTACGACACGCTTTGGATAGGGCGTCGACCTTTCAGGATGGGAAAGTAGAACCGCATTGGGTTTTCCTCCGGGCCAGCCGGTAATGGTGTCCCTTACGAGGTAGTATACTTCAAGGTTTATTTCATATGCGTCACCTTTTTCAACAAGGAGATCGCTTAATCCAAACTCGTTGTAGTCATTGTTGGTTAGCGATAAAATTGGCTTTCCCAATTTGAGAGCCATATTCACTACGGCCCGCTTGGTCATTGCGGCGGTCCATTCTATTTCGCCTGTTAACCATGGGCTCTTAAATCGTGTTAATTCAGCCGCGGCTTGTTCGTCCACTACAAATAATACATCGGGATGTTGTTGTAACAAGCTTGCGGGAATTTGTTCAGTAAGATTTCCTTCCACTGATTTTTGAAGCACCGGTGCCTTGTGTGGTCCCCATGCCATGAGAACAATCCGCTTCGCTTTTAAAATAGTGGATATGCCCATCGTAATAGCCAGGCGCGGAACCTGCGAAATATGTTGGAACTCGTAGGAATTGGCGAGGCGTGTTGAATTCTCGAGGGCAATCAATCTCGTACGGGAATGAATACTCGATCCCGGTTCATTGAAGCCAATATGTCCGTTGTTACCAATACCAAGGATTTGAAGGTCGATGCCACCCACTTCTTCAATTTTCTGTTCGTACTCTGCACAATGTTTTTTCACTTCCTCCTTCGGCAATTCGCCGTTTGGAATATGACAGTTCGCCGGCTCGATATCAACATGATCAAACAAATTCACTTTCATGAAGCGTGCGTAGCTCTGCAAAGCATCTTTATCGATGGGATAATATTCATCAAGATTAAATGCAACCACATTCTTGAAACTTAATCCTTCCTCTTTATGCATCCGTACCAGTTCAGCGTACAACGTTTTAGGCGTTGATCCGGTGGCTAGACCCAATACACATTTCTCTTTCTTTGATTGTTTGGCCCGAATGAGCTTAGCAATTTCTTTTGCTACAGATAGAGAACCTAGTTTAAGATCAGGGAAAATATTGAGAGTAACTTTCTCGAATGAATCGACCATGCTCATTGAATAGTAAAGTTGGTGGAGGCACGAATGTATCTCTAAATTGGGAAATTTTGACGCCTTTACACCAGAAGAATGGAAGAGTCTATTATTCGCCAGGCCAATTAGGAAATTGCGAGATTGGCTTACTCCACGCTTATTTCGTCAATCAATATCAACGCAGGATCTCCCTCGCCACGCATTCCGGCGGGGATTTTTGCATAGTTCTTGGCTATCACTTTGACATAGCGAGTAGTGGACGGATCGAATTGTGCGGTTAACCAGCCAAATGATCCGTTTGCATCAGCTTTAAATTCTTTGGAAGATCCCACTTGTTTGAATTCTTTTCCGTCTTGTGAAACGAATGCCTGCACTTCAGTTGGTGGATACACTCTGCTGCCTCCGGCGCTGTTTGCATGCACTGCTACTTTCGAAATAGATTTTGCTTTACCGAGGTCGATCGTGGCCTCCATAACATCTCCCCTCCATCCCTGCCATTCAACGGACATAGTAGGTTTATTGGGATCGGCAACTGCACCGTTTATCAACCCAAATACACCACCATTACCTAAATATCCGTCAATCGGATTCTTAGCAATTGTAATTTTCTTTCCTGTCGCTTTGCTGGTATAAAACCATTGTTCAGTGAACGAAGTGCCGTTTCCAGCAAACAAATGCATTGGCGAATCAGTAGGGACAAAAATTCTCATCCTGATTGGATAAGTGGAATCAATAGAAGTCTTTGGTATGTTTTTGATTCGGGGATCTGATGGATTGCGGATAAAATATTTTTCTGCTAACGGCGAATTGATTCTCGCCTTTTCACTGCTGGCTCCAATAGGTGCATTTAATTTACTGCGAAGTGTCCATATTAGTCCGGTACCTGTTGCACTCGGTGTGATGGATGAAACAATATCGTAGTAGGCCTTACTATAATTTGCTTTCCACAAATTGTATCTCTTGAACTGAGTAGGCAACCTCTTTTCAAAATCTTTAAAATTTCTTTTTTCTTTGGGGGACCACAATACTTCACTTAAAGCACTAGCCCTCGGTAAGATCATATATTCCACTTTGCGCGGATTGCTGACGTATTCGGTCCAAAGATTTCCCTGCGCGCCTAAAACAAATTTCCATTTATCAGAAGGCAATTCTTTTGGTATTGGCTCGTAATTATATGTTGTTTCCAAAGGAGTGTATCCACCAATAGTAACTGAATCTTCGTTTTTTGATTGTGAGTGATCAAGGTAAACGTATCCACCAGGCGTCATGATCACAGAATGATTCTCTTTTGCTGCCTGTATGCCTCCCTGTTCTCCTCTCCAACTCATCACAATAGCATTCGGAGCAAGGCCACCTTCCAGTATCTCATCCCATCCTATCAAAGTTTTTTCTTTGCTGTTTACATATTTCTCCATCCGCTGAATGAAGTAACTCTGCAATTCATGCTCATCTTTCAGGTTATTGTCTTTGATTCTCTTCTGGCAATTAGGACAACGCTTCCAATTGTTTTTTGGACATTCATCGCCTCCGGCATGAATATACTGACCGGGGAATAGCGGAACTACTTCATCAATCACATCCTGCAAAAATTGAAACGTGGAATCTTTTCCGGCACAGAACACATCATCAAAAACGCCCCATGTTTCCTGAACAAGTTTTCCTGTTGCTTCCTTACTTACTTTAGAAATCATGTTGTCGGGAATCTTTGTTTTTTCCTCTGGGAAGCAACTCAAGAAAGGATAGGCAGCAATTGCAGCACTGGCATGGCCCGGCATTTCAATTTCGGGTACAACAGTAATGAACCGTTTTGCAGCATAATCCACAACATCTTTGATTTCATCCTGCGTGTAAAATCCTCCATCTGGTTTGTTGTCGTTTCCTTTGCCAGGATAACGACCGATGATGGTTCCGTTTCTGTATCCACCAATCTGAGTGAGTCTTGGATATTTTTTGATCTCTATTCTCCAGCCTTGATCATCGGTAAGGTGCCAGTGGAAATAATTCATTTTATGCAGTGCGAGGTAGTCGATGTATTTCTTTACATAATCAACGGGAAAGAAATGGCGACAAACGTCCAAATGCATTCCGCGATAACTGAACCTTGGATAATCTTCTACTGCAATGCAAGGGATCGAAATTGTTGGTGTTGTTGAAGTATTTGTAGGAACAGGCAGCAATTGAATCAATGTCTGCATTCCATAAAAAGTGCCTTGGTATGTATCACCATCAATACTCACAGTGTGTGGTGAAACCAACATTCGATATTTTCCTTCGGTACCAGGCTTGATAAACTTTAAAGTTCCAAAACGCACGTAGTTGGCCGTTGCTGATTTTGCGATCGACAAACTAAAACCATAATATCGCTTGAGATAATCGTTAAAGAAGTCCGCAGTATTTCTTTCGCCTTCATCCGTCAATACAATGACAGTGCTTTTCGAAAGTGTAAAATTTCCTTTGCTTACCTCAGCGGAAACTGGTTTCGGAATAATGTTGACGTTCTGGGCATGCGTTGTAAGGCAAACAATCGTTAGCAGGAGAAGAATTCGATTTTTCATAGCGGGCAAATTAAGAAAAAAGGTCCGACCTTTGGGAAAG
>JADMIO010950807.1_pt1 | contig 19251 bp, 12 predicted proteins | sample 8958161 | NCBI WGS metagenome assembly JADMIO01 (sample SAMN16585339, study PRJNA669376) | soil metagenome | isolation source: Crop rotation soil | place: USA: Cullars Rotation, Alabama | collected 2011
AGGCGGTGCTGGGCGCATCGTTCCGCAATCTCAGTACACCCGTCGATGAACCAGCTTAGGCGCTGTCCGTAATCCACCTCGAAGTGGTAGTCCCAGCCATCCGATCCGGGCCAGAGGTTGACGCTGGAGCAACCGATAACCACAGCGAGCTCAACACCGTCGAGAACAAGTTCGATGCACTCACGGCGAATCGTTGGATCGGGATGAGTGATGCCACCGTACTTCCACTTTGACTCGTGCCAGGTCATCATATTCATGCACGTGGGCACGAGACTGAGCTCTTTGAGCCTCGCCTTTACGGAATCGATCTTCCCTTGGTCGCGCTGATACTGGTTGTCGAGGAAGACCTGGTTGTGAAACTCGATTCCTTCGATTCCCGCATCTCTCACTCGTTGCATCTGGGCTTCGATCGACGAATCGAAACCAGGGCCGCTGTATCCGGCGGTGCAGAACCGGTCGAAGAACTCGCCTGCGCACCAGTGTCCGGCTGCGAAGCGGATGCCGAAGTCGGAGAAGAGCCGATCGACTTTTTCGTCTTCGAGGTAGCCGCCGTATTTCGAGTCGAGAGAAGCGAGAAGCTCTGGCGCGAGGTTCATGCCTCGGGTTCTACCCGCTTGCAGGGGCGCTGAGGTGGCCGCACAAAAGAAAACCGGTCCAGCGGAGTGCAACCAACCGGACCGGCAAATGCCATTCTTCTGGGCCCTCTTAATGGAGGCCCTTCTCTCACGAGCTTGATGCGTCGTTGAAGGCTATACGAATATGTGCCAACAACCGTTACGTTTGTTTTGAGTAATCGGGATGCCACTTGCGCGTGGTTGATCTACTGTAACGGGTACTGCTGTCGAACGAGCGGGAGCCGAAGTCGGATCCTTCGCTACCCTCAAGGATGACAATCCGAGCGCAAGCTGGCTTGCATGATCTAGGCACCCTCATGGCGACAATAATGCCAGGTGCCCAACGGCCCCTGCCTTATGCAAGCTCTCGTTGTTCGCTTCGCACCGCGCGCTCATAAGGCAAGCGGGGCAGCCGTCGGCACACTGGCAGCTCGACACAAGCTGATAAGCGGCCATGATCCACGGGCCGAGGTTGCTGAATAGCTTCTCGCAAAGGCCCACTCCGCCTGGCGTCTGATCGAAGACGAACACTCCCGGCTTCATACTGTCCGGGAAAGCCGTGTACCAGGAGCTTCCAAGGTCGGCGCGGTCGCAGCCCGCGATGAGCGGTGCGACGGCCAGAAGGGCGTGCTCCAAGCCGTGTACGGCGCCAATTTGGCTAGCCACGTCCTGTTCCACATCCAGTTCAGGTAGATCGAAGCGAACGGCTACGGTGTCGAAGGTGGTGGGCGGCATTTCCAGCGGCTCCACGGAGAGGACGCTGTCGCCGTCCAGGGTCTTGCGTCTGAAGCCGATGACGGAGCTAGTGACGCTCACTCCCGCGAGCGAGACCTTGTAGGAGCCGATCGACTTCATGTCGATGACGACCTTCTGGTCTAGGATCGATTGGACGATGGCCTGAGTGTAATAGTCGGTTTCCTGCGGGGCGAGCTCGGCGCGGGCGTGATCGAGATCGAGGACGTTGACCACGAAGCTCTGGCCGCGGTGCAGATAAACGGCCCCCTCATGAGCGGCTTGCATGGCTCGCCAGCGTTCCATTGAGCCTAGCACCTGGTTGTCGACGACCAGGCTCACCTGATCTCCGCCCGATCCGCGGATGTTCACGCGCAAGGCCGGAGGCTCGTGGGAGGGGTAGAAGAACATCGCGTTGCGAAAATCAAGCTCTCCGCTCCGATCGAGGCCCTCCGCCACGTCGATTGCATTTGGACCGAAGCGTTCTAGCTCCGAGGCTGCTATAGGGCGCTCATGGGCCGCACAGAGCAATTGCTGAGACAGGATCTGCGGGTTGGAGGGGTTTGCCGCGACCGATTCGTTGGTGCCCTGCAGCAGCATCTCCGGCTTACGGATAAGGAACTGCTCGAGAGGATCGTCGTGGGCGACCATGATCGCCATGCCGTCGCGTGTGCCGCGGCCAGCCCGGCCCGCCTGCTGGAAGAAGCTCGAGATCGTGCCCGGATAGCCGTTCATGATCACGGCGTCGAGCCCTCCGATGTCGACGCCAAGCTCCATCGCGTTCGTCGCCGAAAGGCCAAGCAAGTCGCCTTTGTAGAGGGCCTTCTCGATCTGGCGTCTCTCCTTCGGCGTGTAACCCGCACGGTAGCTCTCGACCGCCTCGGGGTCGACAAGGCCCTCGCCTTTCAAGCGCTTCCTTGTGTAGCGCAAGACCAACTCCGCCGACACGCGCGCCCGGTTGAAAGCGAGAGCGCGCAGCTTGTTCTCGGCCATGGTAGCGAGCAGCTCCGACGTTACGACGTTGGCGCTCATGCGAACTCCTTCCCCGACAAAGGGAGGGTTCCAGAAGATGAAGGTCCGGCGGGCTTTGGGTGAGCCATCCTCGTCGATCAGCAGAGGCTTGCGACCAGTCAGTTTTTCGAACAACTCGACGGGGTTGCCAATCGTTGCGCTGCAGGCAATGATTTGCGGTCTCGCCCGGTGCCACTCGCATAGCCGCAGGAGACGCCGGATAACGTTGCCTACATGAGAGCCGAAGACGCCTCGGTAAACATGCATCTCGTCGAGCACAATGAGCCTGAGGGACTTGATGAACTTGAGCCAGTTCTCATGTCCCGGCAAGATGCCAACGTGAAGCATGTCCGGGTTCGTGAGAACGATGTGGGCAAGCCGCCGGATAGAGCTTCGCTGCGAGGGTGGCGTGTCCCCATCGTAGGTTCCAACGCGCACCTGCGGTCCCGGTGTCAGCTCTTCCAGCTTTCCAAGCTGGTCTTGCGCCAGGGCCTTCGTCGGAAAGAGGTACATCATCCTCGCCGCGGGCTCGGTGAGGCTCCACTGAAGAGCGGGAAGGTTGTAGCAAAGGGTCTTGCCGCTATTGGTGCCGGTGACAACGACGACGTCCTTGCCCATCGCGGCCGCGTCGTAGGCTTGAGCTTGATGGGTGTAGAGCTTCTCGAGGCCAAGCTTGTCAAGCCGCTCCTTCAGCTGCGAATGCATCGGCATCCGCGGCGAAGCGAGCTTGGCTTCACGCGGCTCAAAGACCTCGGTGTGGGCTATCTGCGAGGCGAGAAGCTCGTTGTGAAGGAAAGGATCCAGAAGGGGATCAATCTTCTGAATCTTCGTCACGCTTCTTCTTACGCTGGGTGAGCTTGACGGCGTACACGCTGATGATGAACAGCACGCACATGGGTATGGCCATCATCAGCATCGTGAACGCGTCGTTGCTCGGGGTTAGCACCGCACTGATAATGAAGATCGTAAGCGTCGACTGCCGCCAGTATTTGATGAGAGTCGAAGACTGTAACAGGCCGATTGCCCCTAGGGCATAAACGATTAGAGGAAGCTGAAACGCGAGTCCAAACGCGAGCAGCATCTTCATCACGAAGAAGACCATCGTGCCCGCTTCTTGAAACAGGGCCACTCCGGGGAATTCTTCGACATAGCTTGCGAACCACTTCAGGGCGTTGGGCAGCACCCACCAAGCGAAGGCGGCCCCTGTAGCGAAGAGAAGAACGCTCGCTGGGGCGAGGACCTTAAAAGGGCGCTTTTCGTTGGGCTTTAGAGCTGGCGATACAAATCCCCAGATCTGCAGGAGGGCGAGGGGGAAAACGATGATGAAGCCGATCATGAACGACAGCTTGAGCTTCAGCATGAAGCTCGCCGTAACAGTAGGAAACTGTTCCTGATACGGAATGTGTTTGGCCCGCAACATTGGAACGACATTTTGGTTGATCATGTCGTTAAGGAGGCCATAAAGCGGCTTCTCTACATACCAGCCGACGATCCAGCCGATAACCAGCATCCAAACGATGCGAATGATGCGGGTGCGAAGCTCTTCCAGATGCTCGACTAACGTAGCACGAAACTCCTCGGGATCATCCGAGGAGTTTCGTGGGAACGGGTTCTTGAAGAGCGCGGCCATTGCGTCCGCGTTTAGCTTACTGCTCTAGAAGGAATATCTGCTCGAAGCGCTGACGGATGTATTGGGTTCTTCCCGCTCCACCGCCGCCGCCCGTTCGACCAGGTGTCTGGCCGCCTGCAGGAGCGCCGCCGCCCTTTCCACGACCACCCTTCATCGCGGTGCCGGGAGAGCCTTGGAGCTTCGGAACGGTGAAACCGTCGCCGCCGATCATTCCGGAGGAGCCAGCGCCAACCGTACCGGCCTTACCGCCAGTCGCGCCGCCGCCCATTCCCGTCGCGCCATCTTGGACCTGGACCTTCCGGTCGATCGTGATGGATCGGACGAGCTTCAATATCTTCTTGTTGTCGAGAGCGAAGTAGATCGTCTCGTCGAGAGCGACACGGTCGTCGGCAAAGGCAGCGCCGGCGTTAGCAAGCTGCTGGCCCTTAAAGCTGCGAGTTCCCTCGGCGATCGAGTTTCGGATCTTGGCGCAAGGATGGCCCATCTCCCACTCGGCGGTGACAAACTCGCCGCGAGCCGGGAACGGCTGGGTAACTTGCGACATCTCGTCGGCCTTGCCCTGGATCACGGCAACCGGCATCTCGTAAGCGGACTGCCAGTTGGAACCGGGAGCGACCGGCTTCTCAGGAAGAACCGGAAGAGGCCAGGAGCCGTAGACGAACTCACCGCCCTCCATGGCGCCGCCGGAGGAGAATCCGAAGTATTCGGGCACCGCGCCGAAGACCGGCCGGCCCGTCTTGTTCACCCGCATGTAAACGGGCTGCATCTGATAGTCGAAAATCTGTCGCGGCTCAGGCTCGCCGACGATAGCGAGGATCGCGTAATCCTTGCCTCGATCCGGGATCGTCTGCATGCGAAGGAGCGCATCGCCGTTGCCGTACGTGTTATCGACGGCGTACATGATGCGGTGGGAGAGCTCGCTTTGGGGAAGCTGCGCGGCGCGGCCGCCGTTTTGGTTGCCAAGGCCGCTCAACGTAGAGAGGGTCTCAACTTCCTGGATGTGATAGGTCATCTGTTGGCCGGGAGTAAAGCCGTAGCGAAGCCGGATACCACCTGCGGGAACGTTGATGTTCATGTGGTTGCCGACAGTGACGGTTACGGAGGAGCGGTCGGAAATGCGAGGAGGATCTGCTCCCTCGTACTTCACGAGCTCCAGCTTCATTTCGCCGTCCTGGATATTGCGGCCCTTCGTGTCCAGCGTGTAAACGCGGTACTTGCCGTCCTTTCCATCTACGGGCGGGACAACGGCTTCCACGAACTTTCCGTCGAGGAACACGCCGACATAAGCGCCAGGCTCGATGCTGTTCTTGGGAATCAGCACCCTGACCTTCTCGCGCACTTTAGAGCCGTCCGCGGGACGAACGATGGTGAACGAGCTTTGGGCCATAACGGAGCCCACGATACAAATTCCTATTGCAGCAGCAGCCAATCTCTTCATTCAGAGTCTCCCAAACGGTCCTCATGGTTGACGAGGAGCCATTTGTCCAACGTTCATTATGACGCCGGATTATGGTTTGACGTCACACTGCAGGCGCTTGAAGGAATCAGTTAACGGGCTAATTGGTTGTTTTTGCCGCTTCCCCGCAGCTTCGCCAGCCACGATGCTCGGAATCCTGGGCCCCCAACCCCCAGTCCGCCGCACCCGTAGGTATAATTTCAAACCCACGGGGATGTAGCTCAGCTGGGAGAGCGCTGCAATCGCACTGCAGAGGTCGTGAGTTCGAATCTCATCATCTCCACTTTACACTTTTAGCCGCCATTTCCGGCGCATTTTGAACCTAAGGCGGCGCGTCAAGATGCAGCCAGCCGCACCGGGAATGTCAGTATGGGCGCGGTCACTTTGCACCAATCGCGACAATCGCCGGGGCTGGGTTCTACGGCTCATGATTACTTGGGCTTGGGCAGACGAATTTGGGAACGATGACTGAAGGCGTTGACTAGAGTCCAACGTCTGTGTCGACAGATAGAACAATTCGGAAACTAACAACAAATGGGGCGAGGCAAATGCAAGACGAGGCAAGTCCACCGACGGCAACTCTGACCTTTCCGAAAGATGTTCGGCAAGCGGCACGTTTCACAAACCGATCATGGATGCATGGGCTTCGGCCTTTCTTTGTGAAGCGACAGACTTCCACGAACTCCTGCCGACGCTTTCCCTCTGTGTACCCTTAGCCCTTTAGAATGGCCCGTATGCGATACCCTTTCAAAGAGTTCCCGCATCAACCACTCAACTCCGGACGTCCCAAAGATTAACACGTGTCAAAGGATCGTTGACAAGCGACCCAACATAGACTCGCTCCATAGGAGGACCTAGGGCCGCGGACCACTTTAACGACGGATCAATAATTGTATCGCATCCGGCCAACCGAATCGGCGAGGGCGCAACCGGGTACCATGAAGCCAAAGTAACCTCCATAGTAATCAGGCGAGCGATATGAGAATTCACACCTCGGCGAAGGTAGGCAAGGTTGATCACGCTGCCTGGCGTTTCATCCATGAGTAAGAGTCACTTATGAACTCCAGCAATCAAAAGGTCGACTTGCACCGACTGATCGGCAATACGCCCTTGATCCCGATCAATATACCGAGTGAAGCGCAAGCTACCGTTTACGCAAAGTGCGAATCGGCAAATCTTACGGGAAGTGCAAAAGATCGGATCGTCTTGGCTATTTTAGAGGATGCGCTGCATACAGGAAGGATCACGCGGGACACACTTATCGTTGAAGGCAGCAGTGGCAACACTGGAGTTTCTCTAGCGGTGATAGCTGGCACTCTAGGCCTAAAAGTTCGAATCTACATGCAAGAACACCGCAGTCAAGACCGAGTAAAGCTTATGAGATATTTCGGTGCAGATGTAGTTCTTACCTCAAGTTCTGTCGCAATGTCGCATGTTTGGGATGCAAGAGCGTTTGCGGCAGAGCACTCTGCAGAAGATGTCTACCTCCTTAACCAACATGGCTCTGACATCAACTGGCGAACGCATTACTCAACTACGGCCGTTGAAATCTTACACGACTTGGGGCGTGCTCCTGATGCCCTTATTTGCGGCATTGGAACAGGGGGCAGTCTGGTTGGGATTGGCAGACGGTTTCTCGAAGTTAACGCTAACTGCGAGCTAATTGCAGTTGAACCGAATGGTTTTGTTACGCAGATTGAGGGCTTGCTGAAAGTAACCGACAACCCTAAGCTGCCCGAAGTTTACGATCCAACACTAGCTTCTCTTACTATCTCGGTAACCGAAGAGGAGGCGATGTCTTTTACTCGCATCTTAAACCGAGAATATGCGATTTTGTCGGGCATCAGTTCCGGCGCAGTGCTGTGCGGTGTCACCAAATACTTGAGAATCCGGCCTCGGGCGCGAGTTGTCGTATGTGTCTTCCCGGATCGAATTGAAAAATACTTTTCGACACTACTATTTGATGAGGCTCACTGAGCTCATGTTCCTCCGTTGCACCCAGCTTGCAAGAACGGTGTCCTTGTGTCTGGCTATCCACCAGATTCGCAGCGAGACTACTTTCTGATGTGTGGTATCGCGGGGATAATAGGTAACGGCTCAAGCGACATATTGCTTCTAAGACTACTTGACAGGATTAGGCATCGCGGCGAGCTAAGTCATTTTGCGGAGAGAGAGTCTGGCCAAAACTTTGCAATAGGATGCAATCGTTTGGGCATTGTTGATCCGCTCGGAGGGACGCAGCCCGTTAAGAGTTCGGATGGATTACTTGACGTTGTAGCTAATGGAGAGATCTACAATTACAGAGAATTAGGCGCGCGACTTTTTCCAGGATCCCCGGTTCAGTCCGATACACACGTCATTGTCGAGGGATGGAAGGTGCTTGGAAACGACCTCTTACCTGCCTTAAAAGGCATGTATGCATTCGCTTTGGTGGACAAAGCTAGCAATGATGTTGTCTTGGCTCGGGATCCGTTCGGCATCAAGCCAATGTTTTATTCAGACGTGGCGGGATCGACGCTGTTTGCGTCGGAACTAAAGGCACTTGCTCCCGAGGCTTCCGTGAAGGAAATCCTTACTTTGGCTCCAGGGCATGCTCTCATAGACGCTAAGCAGGTCAAATTTGCAGACTTACCTGACACTACCGTTAATAATCCTATCGTAGCGCCCGTTATCTCTCTGCGGAAAGCATTTGAGAAGGCCGTGGCCACTCACTTGCCGCATAGCTCGGAGGATGTCGCAGTTCTACTTAGCGGCGGGATTGACAGTTCAACCTTGACTCTCGTCATACGTAGGTTACATTCCGGGTCTGTTCGGGCGTTTACACTGTGCAATGACGAAGACTCGGAGGACTACAAGTCAGCGCTACAGCTTTGCCTGCATCTAGGAGTAGAGTTTGTACCCGTGAGAGCGCCTGTTAGTGAACTCGTGCAATTCTACATGGATCGAGGCGTGTGGATGACCGAAACGTATGAACCACCCCTCGTTAGAAATGCAGTTGCATATCATTTTCTTTGCAGAGAGGTTCGAAAGCAGGGTTTTAAGTTTGCGTTCAGTGGGGAGGGAGCCGATGAGGTATTTGGAGGATATGATTATTTTGCCTACGAGCCAAGCAGGGCTGATATTCTATTAAAACAGTCGCTAGACGAGTTGCACAAAACCTATTTGCAAATGGCTGATAGAGCGTCGATGTACGCGACGCTAGAGGTCAGAGTCCCTTATCTGGACCTTGAATTTGCTCGGCTAGCCGTATCCCTGCCCGCGGAGATGAGGTTTCGTGGTGAGCTTAATAAGTGGATATTAAGGGAGATGTACAGAGCAGAACTGCCGGAATGTATTTCAATGCGGGGCAAACTTGGCATGAATGCTGGCGCTGGATATGGCTCTAATGATCCTGGAGAAGGAGTCTATTCTGCGGCGATCAGGAAAGCCTACACTAATACACAGAGAAGGGCAGCCGACTTGGAGCAGATTCGGCCTTATGTTTCAAATTCGGGGCTCGATGGTCTTGACGAAGAGATAGTCTTCAATTTTGCACGGTTTGTGGAACTTGGTTATGTAAAGCTAGCGGGATACGAGGACCGTGTCCAACTAAACACTAAAGCGTTAAAACTTAGCTAGGGGGCGACTTGCGGCCCTAGCCCGCTCCTTATAGGATTTAAGCGTGTCTATTGTAAGATTTTGTTCGACGTTTGTGTCAGCGTTATCTCTTCTATATTTGTCAAAGTCGGCATGGATCTCCTTTAGGAGCGCAGCGAGTGATGTGTCTTTATATTCTCCAGAGTGGCCGTCCTCAGGTGTTTTGCGCGGGGGCTTAATTATTGATCCAAACACCAAATGCAGCATACTTTCTTCGTAAGCTAGGTAGATTGTAGCATCTTCCTTGTATTTCTGGGTGCGCTCACTGAAGAGGCGGTTATCGATTCCGCAATTGTCGCCCTTATCGTCACAAACGCAATAGTCGACCGGGTCCTCAATTCCGTAAATTCTCTTGGCGAGTCGCTTGATCCAGGGTAAGTAGATCTCGTCCGTGATTTGGTCCGCAAGATAGTAGTCTGCCTCAAGTGCCATGCGTCTCCAAAACTCTAGTTGGTAGGGCCGCATAATCTCGACGATGCGATTTACTGTTTCAGGCTCTGGAGCCGACGTTCCCTCAAGTGAAGCAATTTCAAGGCGGATCGCCTTGCTCAGTTCTGTCCGCAAACGAGCAAGCCCATTCGCATCACTCAGGTGTTCTGAGCGAATGCGGCTTGAGATGTCGAGGGCTATTGCTTTGATCTGCTCTTTTGCGACTTCAGCCTGCTCTCTCGCCGCCAGAGCTTGTTCTCTCGTCGCTAGCGCTTGTTCTCTTGCCGCGTCCCTTTGTAACTTCGCGAAGACGGCGGCTACTCCGACAAAAATGGCAGTCGCGACTTGAACGATAACTGTAACGATGCCAATGACTGTAGTGATGCCAGAGTCCACAAAGTACCATTCTAGCACTAAGTCAGACATTTGGCGATGCCGTTCAGAGCGGACTTCTCGCAGAGGATCTATGATGCTTCTCTCTGGCGAGCCATGAACTGATGTCGGTTGTTCGCCGAGGCAGGCTGCACTGCTTTGCATACGTGTTTGGTGAAACGCGGGAGACGTATCTGGCTTGCTGATCTGGTCATTTGCCAGCCCAGTACTCCGCGCGAGATCACGATACGCCTTGACGCAAGGTAGCAACTTGCCATCAGTTCTTTCCCGGATTGCCGCACGGAGATTCTGTCTGTGATTAGTCCGTCGGAGCAGTTCTGGCGACCGGGCATTCTATCAGCCAAGATCGTTGTGTCAAATTCCGCGTAACGAACTATTAAAAATTCGCCTGCAACGGCCGCCAGCCTCTACGCTGCGGTCTGAGATGTCCAATCCCAACCGCAGCGCACAAGCTGCGACCACCAGTCACAACCGCCTCCGGGCAATCATGCTGCATACCAGCCGCTACGGCTGCTTGCCAGTCAATCGCCTAGCCAAAGATTCCGGTGTCGCTAAGTCGACGGTCAGCCTACTTTGTCGTGGCGAGACCACTCCGCTGTACCGCACTGCCTGCGTCCTCGTCAAGTGCTTGGAGGAGGCTATTGGTAAGTGCCTCGACCTCCGCGAGGTCTTCTCTCTCGACGGCAAATATCCCACGCCTCTCATCTGCCAACTGCTCCCCTGTCCGGGCTGCACGCCCGAAATCGCCCACGATCCCGGTAGACATTTGTATGGTATAATGAGCAAAAGGAAGTGATTGAGACTTTGCGGTCCAGCACTGACTTGCGTTTGACGGCTGACCAAGTGCCAATGGAGGGTACTGCTATGGCTCTGTTTTTTGTTCGGGTTGAACTCCACGACGCAACTTCTAAGGACTATGACGTTCTCCACGAGAACATGGCTAAGGCTAGTTATTCTCGTTCGATCAAGGATGGTGCCGGCTCTGTATTTCAATTGCCAACGGCTGAATACGCCAGATACTTCACGGCTACGGTCGATCGGGTTATCGAGGAAGTGAAGAAAGTGGCCGCAACCACAGGCAAGACGTATTGGGTGCTCGTCAGTGAAGCGGCACATTGGAGTGGATACTTGAAGAAGCTCTCCTAAGGTGGTCCCAAAGAGACAACACTTGAACTTTAATTAGGAAGACGGATACAGGATTCGTCTACGATCCGCCGAGAGATGCACCTCCATAGGCACGGTTACCGTAGAGGATCGGTACCCACGAAACTGAAGGGCTTATTGCCCCCACCAGCCGAAAGGCAAAGTTACTTTCGCCGCCTTGTCGCGGAGGGGCGCTCGGACCGATACTTGTTTTTGCACACCATCCTCTCGGTAAAGAATCTTTGTTGGAATGGCCGCGCAAGCGATGTATTCCTCTTCGTAGCCATCCTTATCCGCTCGATAAACCGAAACAGGGAAAAGTAGCTGCGGGCCTGCCAAACGAGGGTTGGGTAGCACAAGCTCCCGTTCTGACGCTGAAGCCACTTCTGCTTCAAACAAATTCTTCGGCATTCGCTTCCGAAGCGGTGAAATGCTCACGAATTTGAATAAGATCCGCACGTCGTCTACTTTCCTGTAGTCCCCTTGCCAGGCGAGAGATAGCACCAGCACTCCGATCCTCTGGTTGTAAGGCTCAACCCACTTTGCAATGGAGTCAAGCTCCTTCCCCAAAGGTTCTGGCGTATCCTCAACATAGCGGCTGCGGATTTTGTCGTAGCGATCCAATTTCTTCTTAGCTTCGACGGCGTCATCACCAAAAACTATGTCGACATACGGGGGCTTCCGCGGATCTCCTCCCCAGCCTTCGCTGTGCGGTTGAGGAAGTAGTGCCAATATTGGGTCACGCGCAACTTCGTAGTCTGCGAACGGCCCCGCTCTCCAGTTGTCCTCTGCTTCACCAACATCAAAGAAGAAATTGATGTGTGTATCTAGTCCCTTCTCTCTCCTTGTCTTTGCGACTGAACTAAGTGTGAACAGGCTTTGATAAAAGCCAAAGAATCTCGCGTAGCTGATGTCCAGGCTAGGAGGTTCGCTCCACCTGGAGGCGGTGGGAGGCTGTGAACTCCGAATCAGATGTCCAACGTATCCGCTAAGACAGGTGGTGGCCGCAAGACTGACAAGCGCGAAGCGCAATACCTTTCGATCCTGCGGCGGCGACAATGAGGGAAAGGCAAATGCGGCCACTGCCCTCTCAAGTCTGCTGAAGCAGACGAGCACGAGGAGCGCGGCCATAGGGATTGATGAGAGGGCGAGCGTCGCGGTCACCGTCATGAACTGTGCGAAATTGCCTAATAGGCTCATCACCGCGCTGAGGTGCGCAAGACACAGAAGCGCAGACGACACGGCCGTGCGTGCATGAGAGGGTTGGTGAGGAAGGGTCGCAGGCACTTCCGCGACTTCAGAAGCAGTCACCTTCAACCCAGGGTTGTGAGAACCCAATACCGGAGGACCAGGAACTCCCTGAGGCTCCTTATTAGGTTCAACGTGTTCAGGGGCGCCTCCAATGTCAGCCTTGGGGTCACCTAAGGTTGCTGTCTGCTCGACCATAGGCACCGATGGACCTGCCTTCCTCTTCTTGCTTCGTTTCGCCTTTGCAGGATCGCCGGCTGGCGTGACGCTGGGTGAGCTACCCGGGAGCTCTGGCACCAATTCAGTTTCCGTAGCGGGCTTTCGGCGAGTTCCCATCAAGTCACGGCGAGCTCTCGTGCATCTTTGTTCAGGCTTTGCTCTCGCAGCGTCAGGATTTCTGTAAGCAAAGAAACGGAGGCTTCGCGGGGTGTAAGAGCCTCCAGCCTAGCCGCGATTTCCTTTTCAAGCCAACTTGCTCGCGCTGCAGGACTAGAAGCTCGATCGCGCTCGGGGCACAAAACTAGCGCCGCTGTCACCGCCTTCATCCGGTTACTCGTGAAATCAAAGACCGGTCGCTTTGAACCCAATCGGATCTGTAGCACAATCAGATGCAGGCGAATGGCGACGAGCGATAGCTCAATAACGCGGAGCGGAAGCATCAATGCTCCATAAAAGCGGATCCATTCCCAGAAATTTGCCTCTTCCTGGTTGTCATCTGCCAGAGGGCGCCACCCTCGCAGGGCCCGCAGCACGTGATTCAGACCAGTTCGCCACTCGTCCGCCGTCAAGCCGACTAAGCGCAAGCTAACAAACGCCAGTGCCGCAATAACACTCATCAGCAGGAAGTACTTGGCCGTGAAGCTCAGGCTTGTAAGCAGTTGCTCTAGGAAGTAACGTTTTACATCGTTGCTGGTCGAGCCAATACTCCGTGTGTAAAGGGCGATGGCAAAATAGACCCAAGTGGCCACAACCAACATAGCAAACAAAGGAAGCCATCGCTTGGCAATGCAGCTCCGAACGATCTGAATTGTTATTATTGCAAAAGCGCCGAGGCCCAGTGCAAAGAAGGCCGCTCTGTATCCTTCTGGCCAGCCCAGCACATAGGCGCTGAGCAAGATCAGACTAGGAGGCCCAAGTAAGAGGACGGGGATGTCCAACAGTCGGCCAATCTTGGAGCCGCGCTGTGAGCCTTGGACAAAAACCGCCAATATCGTCACGCAAATAACCGCCATGAGCACGGACATAACGACGCCTACGGTTAGCCTGACCTGTGCTCGCCTCTCAGAAAAACTGTACCGATGCACACCGCTCTCTGCTCTCTTCATGAGGTCGCGCGAGGCCCAAACTGCCAGTTCGTCGAGATCCTTTCCCCAATCTTCATAAGAGAAAAGGGCTGGAGCGTTGTACCAAAGGTTTCGACTGAACTGCATCCCCCTCGACATTTGACGGCTGCTCTCTCCTTGCGACACTTGTAAAACGAGGGTGGGTTCGTAAAATCCCGTCTCTAGCTGGAAGCCGCTAAGGTTGGGGCTCTCGGTAACCCGAGCCGCAACTTCATCGGTGGGCCAGGGCCGGGCTCCCTGTGCGAGTAACACAAATACGATCCCCCTGCGCTGCTGCAGCTCGCTTGCCTCTGCTTCAACCGTCCTTCTAGTGTCTGCCGACAAGACACCCGCTTGATCGACCACGTGCGGCTTTTGCACCTCGTGGGCTGCCCGCGCTGTGGCCCAACCCATGAGTAGCAGGATGGCGCTGATGAAAAGTGGCAGTACCAACATTCCAGTGCGGAGCAGGGCGACGTTTTTCATTACCGAGGACTTAACGTCGTATGGTTTAAGGAATTTAGGCAACTCTGTCAAGAGCAAGAGGTGTTTATTTACTCAAGGATGGCCGCAGCTGGCTGCCGAAAGGGTCAACTCGGCCTTTGTGGATCAGCTCTTCGACTGAAATCGCGTCGCCCAACGCGATTGCATTCTCCTGGAGGACCGGATTGGAGCACAAGGAAAGGTACTCGGCTGGGTCGTCGGGTAAACCACGTCGACAAAACTCCGAACCAAGCCGAACTCATAGAGCCAAATTCTGCTAGGGCAATTGAACTCCTTACGGCATTATGTGATCGTCCGGGTGCTCCAACAGGTAGTACTTTTATCGCCAAGATCTGACCGAGTTGGTATAGGATGTAAGGCATGATTGGGGGCCGCATCTTTATCTCTCACTCCCGTTCTGATAGGAAGATGGCGTTCGCCTTCCGACGAGCGCTTGAAGCCCAGGGCCTCGAAGTGCATGGCGATTGGGAGTTGAAACCACGGCCTGAGTACTGGACGGAGTTAGAGCGACTCATCAACGCGGCTCACGCTGTGCTTTTCATTATGAGTCCGCGGTCCATTACCTCTCCGAACTGTGCAAGGGAGTGCAGTTTGGCTTCCTCACATCTGAAGTTGATCATCCCTGTTAGGTACAAGGATGGCTACGACGTTAGTTTGCTGCCCATCGAACTCACGGTCCCTCAGTGGCTCACGGTCCGATCAGTGGACGATGTCACGCAAGCAGGGGCGTTGGTGGCGGAAGCCATCAGCACAGACTTCGAACTTATGGATCGGCACGTGTTGCTGCATGACAGGGCGGACGAGTGGTGCCGCGCTGGAAGACGCAAATCCCTGCTACTGCGTGGAGTGGATCTTTTCGAAGCAGAGGAATGGCTTGCAAAGGTTGAAGGTTCGCCCGAGAAGCGGCCCAACGCAACGGCCAATCAACGTGAATACATTTTCGCTAGCCGACGCGATTTCGATCGAGGCAAACGCTTCCGACTTGGAGCCGGTGTCGCAGCTTTGGCGTTACTGGCTGTATTGGGTGTGTGGACCGCAAGCAACGCACTCGCGAAAAATGTGGCCCTGAGCGAGCGTAATGACGCTCTTCAGCGGGCGCTGATAGCGCAGAGGGACAAGTTGGATGCTGAGAAACAGCGCGCCAACGCCCTCGCAGTCGCCAAGAATGCTCAGGCCAAAGAACTTAAAGAGTCGGAAGCGAAGCGCATTGCTCTAGATAAGGCGAGGCGTAGCGAATTGGGTCGGACGCGAGCCGAAGCAGCAAGAAAGTTGGTGGAGGTAGAGCGTGGAAAGGCGGCGGCGCTAGCGGCGCTGAATAACGAACGCGCGAAATCGGAGAGTCGCGGCCGGGTCGCCAATCGCATGGCTCTCCTCGGGGAGCGTGCTTTGGAGAATGACGACGCCACCCGTGCCCTCGCTATTGCCTTCGCTGCTAACCAGCAAAGTCCCGTGCCCGCCGTTGATCGGCTTGTTGGTAGGGCCCTTTTGGCCCTGCCGGCTGCCCGAACGATAAGCGTCTATCGCGGGACTTCCGACGATCGTTCGCACTATGATCCAGTTAAGCGACCAGGTTTGCGGAAACTAGCGTTTCTCCACGGAAAAAACGTTCTTGTCGCCCTGCGGCCGTCAGGGCAACTCTCGGTATTTCGAGCGGACGACGGTCGATGCACGTTCGAACGCAGTCTTCTTCGCGACCTCGTAGTGCACCTTCAGGCGCCGGTTGGGATAACAGCGCTCCTCGCGAATGGCAGTCTACAGTTTATTAAGATTGATTTCGACGGAGCTTGCCACCCCAGCATGCCTACCGGACGAGGCTACACCGGCGTCGCAGGCATGGGTAATGAGGAGGCTGCAATCGCGTGGACAAATGGCGGCGAGTTGCGCTGGTTGCGAGGACCACATCAAGGCGTCGTTCGCACTTTTCCATTCCTGCGGGGCGCGGTGGCTGTGGGGACCGGTATCCGGGCACCGACGGTGGTATTACGACGAGACCATCACGTCTTTGTAATTCCAACACCCGATTCCGCGCCCGCCTTCGTTGGTATTGCACCCAACATCCATGAACCCCGATTCGAAAGCCTTCGGGAGCCTTTCGTGCATATTTATGAGAGCGGCCGGGCAGCGCTCATCGGGGAAAAGGAACTATGGGAAATGGACACACAAACCGCAGTAGGCCTCCTCGATTTGCGATCACTTCAATGGGCATGGTCTCATGCTGAACGAAGCACGATGGGAGTAGATCTTGCCCAAGGCAAGATTTGCTTCGCTAACGACCGAGAAGTTCGACAATATCAGGTGACTCAAGGACAGCGAGGCCTTTCGGTCGAGCACCTGGAGAACTGGCCCTTGAAAGCGGGATCACCGGCTGGGGTTCCGGCTGAAGTTCTTTACGGTCCAGTGGGCGAGTACCTACTAACGTTGTCTGCTGCCCACTTCTTGATGGTAGCGGATGGTTACCCTCTCGCACATCCCATGATCTGGTATGCCAACCCGCTCACAGACCCTCGGTCTGGGGAGCCTCATCAGGGTCGGATCCTTGGCTCCCCTGAACTACCGGCCGTTAACGGCGCATTTAGTGAAGAAGGGGATTGTCTCGCGTTGTTCACTTCTGATGGCATCTTATCGGTGCGCCACATCTTTCCGGAAACAGGCATTCACGGTGGGTTGCAAGCCGAACGGGCTTGGGCCGGCACCCATCATGTACCCGAATCTACGGTTAGTTATCTTGCTAGCTCCCGCCCGATGGTGGATAGGCTCGGTTCCATTCAGAGAGAGTATTCGATCAGACTTACTGCTACGGAGGTATCGGCGCTACAGAAGGAGGTCGCAAACTCCCCTGGTTCTTTGCAGGAAGAGGTGTTAACCCACCGCTACACAGGCATGGCGCTACACGTCGTCCACCCGCGTAGTGGAGGAAGATTCCACCTTCGCCTGCCTCCGTTGGCGAGCGAGGATCCTCGCCTTTACGATGGATTACATCCCCCTGGACCATTGAATGAATTGGCTGCTGATCTTGACCGAGGTCGCCAAGTCAGTCTTGGGGAGTCGCGTCAGCGATACCTTACTGCCTTATCTAAAGACCCCCTTCTCGCATCCGGGGTGGCCGCTGCCAACATTGCGCGGCGGAGAGGGACGACTCTTTCCGACGCGGAGTGTGTCGTGTTGGCATTTTCTGGAGATACGCAATACCTGCCACTATTACGTCGACAAAGAGGTGCCGTAGCCCTATGGGCAGCCAAGTTCTTGGTGAGCGAGGGCAGGGATCTGCGGATCGATGGCCCATTGGCCGTACCACCAAAAAACAACCCAGAGTTCAGGCTGCTCTTTTCAGTCCCTAAAGGCTTTCTAGACGATGACCAGTTGTGGGTCATTATGCAGCGGCCACCCGACGATAGGGCACGGTGCTGGCTAACTAGAGCGGTCGACGAACTGGGCCGAGCGTCTCTTTCGGTGGCTGCACTTCGAGCGCATTTTTGTGTGGATCAGGGGGATACCGACGATGGACCCGATCCCGCAAACTTTCGCCTATTCGGTTGTCTGCTAGAACGCGACGGCAATCGAAAAGCGGGCGCCCTTTGGCTAAGAAGAGCCCCGACCATCGAGGCCACCCAGGATTTGAACATGCCGGAAGCTTGGGTTAAGCTACTTCTTCGGATGGACCTGCCGAAAGAGGCGGCAAACGCAACGCGCCAAATAGCAGAACTTGGCCGAGATCCCGAGCTCCTGTGGCGGCTCGCCGAAACGCATTGGCTAGAAGGGAGTCACGAAGAAGCTCTAGCATTGGCGGCGGGCACTTTGGCGTTAAACCCGAGCGAGCCTTTACGTGCCACAGTCGTTGAGACTAGCCGTGCTTGGGATCTGCAGGTTTTTGGATCGACCCCCCAACAATCTCGCGAGAAACTTCACATGGGCAGCGAGCTCTTCAGCTCCAGACCTCTGAGCTCCGCACTCGACCTGGAGCGCAACATCAGTGGCTATCGAGTTTTGTTTGCAGAACCTATCCCGGAAGTTTCCGACGTTGGAAGCGATTCCGATCCATTGGTCATCCAGAAGTGGGGGGCTGTGGCTATTCAGCATAGCCGTAGCGATCCTGGGCTCATTTATGTGTGTCGCCGCTTCGGTGCGATTTCAAACGGAGCAATTCGGCTGTATGAGGACTCCCCAAATCGGTGGCGGTTAGTCGTCTCTTCGGCGCCGGTGTACGAGGTTGCCCGGAGGCTTCGCGATGTGATCGACCCAACAATTGAGCTAGACGGCGAAGCTTTCGCGACACCTTTGGAACATGTGGATGTGTGCCTTCCTAAGGACGAACTGCGGAAGAACCTGAATACGCTGCTGGCCCGCGCTCAGAACCCGCGGTCGGAGCAGATTCCGATTGTTAATGTGCGCTTAACTACCGAAGTCGCGGATTCTGTGCAACGGGCGATTGCAAACGAGGGCCTACAAGGGATGATTACAATCGGTCCGGAGGGGTTTTCGATCTATGGACAGCCTAGCGAGATCGACCGCTCACGAGATTTCGTGAAAGAACAGATTGATACACCCCCGCGGCTATATTGGCTTGGTGCCTTGGAGATAAAGCTTCTGCCAAAGCGCGATGACAGCGTCGCTAGCCGGCAGCTACTTGAAGCGTCCGGCCGAGTGGCCCGGGCAACAGAGGAATTGGCAGAACTGGCACGTTCGCTTACCTTCGATACGGATTACGCGACCGAACAGCAAACCGGTGTCCGTTGCCGCAGAGGTTATCTCGAATTTATACCGCCGAACAAAGCTACGGAACCCCAAGCTCGAGATGAGTTTGCCAGCAACTCAGCTACCCAACTCGCCCGGGTACTGCTACGGAGCGGATCTAACGCAACACCGATCGATCTGGCGGAACTGGTTCGCGACAACCTCGGCGGATTCTTACGCTTTCGACGTGGTGGAGATGAACCAGACTTTGGGACTTTCTTGGAGCAAAGGCTGAAGCTAAGCGAGAAAGATCCCATACCCATCATGACAGGGATGAATGAACTGCTCGCCCAGCCAGTCGCGGTACAGGACACGGACCCCTTGACTCCCTCAATTTTCGCAGAGGCTGGGTGGCCGATCCACGGGCCGCAATACGAAGCAAGGTTGGCTGCGGCATCCAAA
>JADMIO010817201.1_pt1 | contig 19245 bp, 21 predicted proteins | sample 8958161 | NCBI WGS metagenome assembly JADMIO01 (sample SAMN16585339, study PRJNA669376) | soil metagenome | isolation source: Crop rotation soil | place: USA: Cullars Rotation, Alabama | collected 2011
CTTTCCCCAACAAGTTGTCCACACACATGCCACCAGCATCGCTCCTGAATTGATTAGTTCCACTGAAACACACGCGCCACATTGTTCGATTGTTGAGATTATCCATTGTTGTCGACAAAAATATTAGTTGGTTTTGTGAATTCAATTTCCAACACAACACGTCCATGAATCTTCATTGTGTCACATTGGATGAACAATACTGGAATCATCCAGTGATTCGGGTCCAAGAAGACGCACCAACAAGCCTGCAGGATTTAAATAAGCGCGTTGGGTTGCGCAATTTTCTGACGTATTGGACATACATCGACGATAAGCATCGACCCATCTGCATTCGCAACACCAAGCACCTTGAGCGAGCCTTGCGATTGGCTGCAGGCCGAAAAGAATTTTGTCTTTGGGAAGGATGTGGACGTGCGAGCGCCATAAACCATACGGATGCGAAATGCTGCCCCTGTTGACCTCACTACAATTTGTTAGAACACAGACACCACCATCCAAGCGTTAATTGATTACGACGATCAGTCTGCAGTCCGATAAACATACTCATATTATCCATCTGAGGAGGTGCAAAAAATCACTGAATGAATGCCAAATCACTCCCCAAATTTATTTTCGCGATGGACGTGACCGCAAATTGGGAGTATCCGCCGTGCGACTTCACATTCAAATGGATCGTGGATGATGAACAACAACCTGCACCTGCTCCTCCTCGATTCAAATGGTTCGTGGACGAGGAAGATTCACCACAACATCCTGCACCACCTCCTCCGCCTCCTCTTTTCAAATCGTTCGTGGCTAAGAAAGTCGCACCATCACCACAACAACCTGCACCAACATCATCACCGCGGAGATCCAAACGCATTCAACAACGTGAACAACCGCGCAGATCCAAACGCCTTCACAAAAACAGACTTTTAATTGACAAGGAGTGTTTTTGACACCATCAGACAAGAAGCGATATGGATGCGATCGAAGAAAGCCAGAATCAAATTCACGAGCGGTGGTAACAGTCCTCGTTCCTCGAGCATCATCTTCACCACGTTCGAAGGTGCGAGGAGACTGTACGGATGCACCATCGGCGCCACAAAATACGACAGCGTTGAAGATCTCAAGTCATAAACCAAACATGCATAAGGATTCCTGTCACATTGCGTCTTCCACATGTCTTGAAACCGTTCAAAGCTTAGAATGTGAAAGAACCATTCACGCCACAAATATTGTCGCTCACCCAAAACTGGGTTCCAGAACAATAACATGATGTGAGGTTGATTGTCCGTCCAAATATACACGGACGAAACAAACTGAGTGATGACCCGAGTCGGGCCTGATTTGACATCCACGACTCTCATGCAATTGTCCAAAACGAGACAATGCAAGTCAGTTGCTGTCATTCTGGCTGCCGAACCGATATGGAGAGAATTGTTTGGAATAATCAGATTGGCACCTCCATCGATGAATTCTTCCATTGCTTTGCGGACACTTGCTTCATCCGGTGTTAGTACACACGCGCGGGTTGGAGCAATAACCGCCAGTAATGTCCGTGCAAGATAGGTTTTCCCTGATGCTGGTGGTCCAACAATCGCATAGCTTACATAGGGAGTGGTCACCAATTCCCGTGGATCCCACAGTGGCAGCAGATGATCACAAGTCACTGACATCGTCAAAAATAAATACCTCACCAAATGAATGGTTCGATCAAACAATCACACTTGATGGATGGATGGATGGATAATTAACAAGCCATGGATTTAAAGTCATGGACAAGAACCATGCCAGAATACCGCGTGTCGAATCTGTTGGGTGGATGTGGCATTGTTCGCCACGTGTCAGTGAGAATGTCGTAGCGTTCCATGAATCCTCGCGGCGGCTGTGGATGCCCACCAGCCACAAAAATGCAATCTTGATCTTCCACCGCGACTGCACAATGTTCAGCTCGCGGAAACCGCATGGGCGACATTTTCCGCCATATCAATGTTGATCCAGTCATTGTCGCCGCTTTGCACTCTCCAGTCAATGCTTTGTCATGACGACTTATGTTATGGCTTGGAAGCACACCACCCGTCACATACCATGTTGATCGAACAGAAGACTGCGCAGCTTGTCTGACAACAAAGTTTTGGCGGTTACGCGGTACCCGATGATGATGCATGCATGGTGCTGTACCATGACAAAACAATGGATCTTCGCGAATTCGTGTTATATGCTCGTAGTTGTGTATAACAAATTTGCATTCTCCATAACTCCAATGTACCTGATGTGTATCACAATCGCGCCCGGAGTCATGCCTCAACATTTCGATACATTGAGTGTATTTCCCTGTGTGTAAATTGTACGCATAAGGGTGTTCAATTGGCGGTGTGAACTGATACACACCTTTGCCCTTCTCGATTACGAAGCAAGCGGACGGATATCCATTGTTCAAGCAATGTTGGAATGCGGCAAAGTTTGAAAAATATGCCTTGAACACATTCTGCCACAAACCAATATGTTCACTGGCAGGTTGATTACATGTCACGATTGTAATGTGATTCCATGCTGGAATGTATTCTGGAATGTCCTGATACGTATCAACACAAGCAATAATGTGAGCTGACGTATTGCTTGTAATCAGATGTCGAAGTCTGCCATAAAGCACAGCAACATCACTCGAGTGAGCATCGTTGAGACTTCTGTTGAGTTGCTTGACAGTCTGCCATGTTGGGTAAATGACGAGGCTTTTGGTGTCGCCAGAAACGAACTTCGCCAAATCGAGTGTGATGATCTCATTGGTTCGATCAGAATGTGTTGACACGAGACATGCACGATGTGGAGCCAGCATTGCAATCAACGCACGGGTCACCAAGCTAGTATCACATACGCGCACCTGGGTCACCAAACTAGCATCACAGATGCGTCCAACAACTGTAATCAACTTGCTGTCTCTGATTCTCCACGGATCCCAACATGGAAGCATGGAATTGTGTGAAATATTGTCCAGCAATGGCGTTTATTGTCATGATAGTTGAATTACATTGCGAGAATTGAATTCGGTTGGTCAGAGCCGCTCATTGTCTCTCTTCAACCCCAACCTCGCTAGGAGTGCTTCATTGTCCTGAGATGGCTTGAAGTTTTCTCCGCTCTCGGTCATCCTTTTCGGCATCTCGTTTCTCTTGCCACCAAGTCCATGGATCTGTGACGTGGGTTGGTTTTCCACGCAGCGCTCGCTTCGGTGACCACAAATCAATGAACCCAGCCACAGCTACCGCCATATTTGTTTTGTCAAGAGACCAAAAAACTTTTCTTGTTTCTCTGACACTCAACTTTGGTTCATCAGCAGCTAAAGTTGATACAACAGAAGATCACCATCTTCAAGCCAGACCCATAAGACCGCAGAATCGAGAATTTTCAGTGCAGTGACGCGCGACTCATGCTCGTACATATTGTAGCGCGAAGAGACATTTGTCCTCCAGATCATGACGTCAGTATCAACGGCAACGCAACAAAAGTCAGCACTTAAACTCGCCACTTCGATCTTGTCCTGCGGCCACTGGCCGCGATATTTCCATGGTGTTGATGATGTTATGTCGATGTGGTGAAGACTGTTATTGTCTATCACAAGCAGCCAACAATCGTTTGATGCCAATACTTTTGCCCCGATAAACCATTGTGTTTTCTTCCGAGTGTTGAAGTTGTACAAACACTTCAAAATCCCGTTTTGAATGAAAGCCACGTGTTCTTGTCCAACACACTTCACAGTGTCAGCATCGTTCACGACAGATAGACACTCCATGTTTCCAGCAAAGTTGGCAACACGATGACTCCACCTATGAACGTCGCAACGGTCACTCTGAACCAGCAACCACTCATTGGCAGCGTAGTGAGATGGAGAAATCGTACTGGGACAAAGTATTGTGTGCAGTAATGTCAGATTGCCTGACATCTGTGATACTGCCGTGTGACTTCCACAACCACTCCATGAAGCTTCTTGTTGTCTTTGTTTCACGAGCAACAAGTTCGTGTTTTCGATCATCGTCAATGGATGGAGGTTCTCGAATTGGGGCACACAACCGAGAGAAATGTATGTCAGTGTTGATGTATCAAAATCCACCCATTCGCGACAAAATATCAAAAAGTGGGTTGCGGTCCTGCAATGAACACGTTGGCATGGTGTTTTTTCGGCCGGCTTTGAGAATCGAGATTGATCAATTGATCCCAACAATATTCCATCACACACACGAAATACTTTGGCCAAACTGGCCGACTCAAACACAACCACGTGATTTGGTCCCGCTTGCTCCATTTGGGCACCAAGATTAATTTGATTCAAAACGTCGATGTACGAAAGAACAAGATGAGCAACGACGCGCACATCGGACAAACATTTTGTGAGAAACGAGCTCAGATTATTCATAGCTTTGACGGTATGGGTTTACTCAGGTACACATTAACTGGTGCAAAACTGGATAATCGGCGTCATTTGGAAGTGATCTGTGTCTACTATCCAACTTCTTGATAATTTTGTATCTTTTGCTCGACTGCGACAAGTCGCCACAAATCAAGATTCTTTAATGGGGAACGAAGGTAGTTCTAGTGGTGGAGGAGGTGGCAACAATGGTGGTGGGCAAAGCTGGGGCGCATCTCCTGGGTATAGCGTTCCTGGTGAGTCACATGCGGAACGTTGCGGGAACGCCACAACTTGGACTTCACACACCGGTAGCAACAGTCAGACGTCGACGTCGAGCGCATATTCTGGCGGATACTCTGGTGGTGGAGACGGGAGTTGGGGGCAAACTCCCGCGAATCCGAGTTGGGGTCAGACGTCCGCGAGCTCGTATAATGCCAAACAAGAAGCAGCGTGTCGAGAAGCTCAAATGAAGGCAGATGCGAAATGCCTGAACGTTGGCGACAGCCCCCTCAGCGGCACAGTCAACAACGGGTACGCTGCTGGAATGGACATGATTAACCAAGGAATAGCATGTTCGAGAGCACAAGCAGAAGCCGACCGTATTTGCAACGTGCAGCGCTGATTTTGCTCACAATGTGCGTGGAGGGTCTCTGAGGCCACGAGAATCAATCATTGGCGATTTGACATCTAAGACTGGAGAGGCCGTTTGACGATGTCATGCAGAACTGCCGGCTCCCCCGGCTCAATGTGACAGAGTTCGCATTAAATTCTCCTTTGCATGACGAAATGTTGAAAATGGTCGTTTACCAATTGTTGATTTTTCACGTTCGCAGAAATCGTCCGCCTCTTCTCTGCCAAAGAGACTTTCGACATTATTTTCAACTTTTCGTGATGTAACGTATATTTCAAATTGAAAGCGCTGTGCGCTGTCACCTGGCATGTTTGCATTATCTGTTCTGTCAAAATTTTATTGGGGCATCTGTGAGCTTGAAGAAAACAAAGCTGCCCACCGACAAGAATGAACCATTTCGTTGATGTGCGGCCAACACTAATTGTCGAGTTTATCCCAGTCAAGACACTGAGCAAAATAATCGTAGATTATGTTGGATCCTGCGCATGGTTGCTGGCGTTTGGCGATGATCAATGTTTTGTGTTCGATGTGCTCGCTGAAACATGGCGTGCACCACTATTGGTTCCAGGCGCGCGTCCGCTGCGTAAACCTGTCGTTGTTGGGCATGAAGTGTATGGATTTGTCCGGTGTTCAGAGTGGACATCTGGCGGACACGACACGCGAATGATCACAGTGGATTCGTGGAATCTCATCACCAACAAATACACTCGTAACGCAGAGACGCTCGTGCTGCAAGGAGACATATGGAAGCCAGAGCGCGCCGTGGTGTGGAGTTCATCATCCCATCGCTTTGTCGAGTTGAGGAGTCAACCCGCCACGCTAGCCGAAACTCTTGCGTTGTTTGATGACGAGGATGCATGGACATTCTTGGAGCACATGCCTGGCGAGAACCATTGCAATCTTACAATCCCAAAGCAATGGAAGAGGTCCAAGGCCGCGCATTGTCATCTTGGTTCAGTCGTCTATGTGTGTGGAGGAAGTGGCCGCTCCGAATGGGAGTCCCAACGCCTTAGTGCGAAATGCTGTACCACGACGCTTGACACGAAGATTGGATGGCACCATGTCGTACCAATGCGATATGCACGCAGTGGTCACTGTTGCGTGGCAGTGCCAACACAAAACTGCTTCTTTGTCATCGGTGGGAAAGGCGTCCGCAACAAAGGCTTCATGGAACGGCACGATGCCACGAACACCACATGGAAAACAATCCCATGGTCACCACATGCGACTGGGTTGGACACGAGTCGTTCCGGCGTGGCTCTTTTCCAAATGCAACCTTAATCTTCAAAAAAAATGTGTAGCAACTTTGGCAACCCAGAAAGTCTTAGTCGTCTAACTTTTTCATGCGAAAGAATCGAGGCTCGCAATATTCTTGAATTAGGTTCAGCAGTACCGTTGGAACCATTGATAAGTGACTTGCGACAACACGACACACATGTTGGAAGGTTGATTGTTGCCGGTACCGATAATACAGCGATTCCGACTCTGCTGTTGTCATTTGATGCAGCTTGTTTTGGCATGAGTGATGCACTGGGAATTTGGATCTCAGAAATCCAAGATATAATCTGCGGCAATCGACAAACTTCTCCAGCGCTGTCGCGATGAGTCCGTCAAAGTCTGCGCGTTCCCATTCTGTAACATTTTGGTTGTCTGGAGATTGAAAGAGTCCACGTTTGTCAGTGTTGCAGTCAAAATGAATATTGTTAACTTTGCAAGTCTCTTGACCAAGTGAGTCGGTGTAAATGCCGACAGTCAGCTCCGTGATCACACCCAAACTCGATGATTTTGTCGTAACTGTGGCATGAAACTCCAATCTAGTTTCGTTCGCATGTCTGACGTTGCTATTCCATGAACAACACGATAATGCCATCAATAAATTAATGTGCGTTTTGATTTGTGAAATGATTATCAAGCATCATCCAAAGTTGAAAGGGGACTTGCAAATAAGATTGTTGGGCCACAACCGGTCGAGGGAGGTTTTCAGAATTTTGCTTTCTGCTTGTATTTGAACAATGCAATCGCCTCAACATTCTTGGAAAAATGTCCCGCAAACCAAAGACATCAGACATGATTAAGTCTGAGCGGGAGAAACTGAAGCTGATTTTACACAAGGTAGACGAGGACGAAACGGAATCACATAAACCACAAGAACCAGGTTCATGTCCACGACGTTGCGGTCATCTTCATTTTGAGACAACATCCATCGACAAAATGTACGCGCACTTCTTGAGTATGTGGATCGAACTTACGGAACGAGAGCATCGTCTACAGGCCAAGAGAACCAAGAGACGACGTCAAACTGTCAAAAAACAGCGTCAAGCTTGGTTCAAGCGTCATAAACTGTTACCAACCCGCAATCCTAGGCGATTCAAGCGGTACTAAATGGATTATCCACTATGATCCCGGTATCCACTCAAATTCAACCCACAAAAACTGTGAAACTGTGAACTTCATTTTTTCATTGTCCACAAGATGTGCTGTGATTTCTGCGATCTGTCTGGGCAAGACCAATTCACAAGCATCTTGGCGGTGATGCCGACGATCGGTGCAATCGGCACTGTCTTCCTCCGACAATGGCTCATTGTGCAATCGAACGCCATCCAAACAATCATTTGTTATGGATTGCCGTGCCTTGTCGCTCTGATGTTCATCTGGAGCATGCAACAGAGTTGGACCATCCGCGACCATGATGAATACCACCCTGTCACTGATGCGGACACGGGCACTTCGAAAGTTGTGCGTGTTGCCAAATTCTCGACAAGTTCGATGTGGGCATGGTGTGGCAAGCGAACTTGTTGTTTCTTGATTGGGACTTTGGTCTGGTTATCCATTGGCGTTGCAGTGATGCACACTCCACCAGCATCCTTCGGACCAACAGCAATGCCGACTGTGCAGCCAACGACATAAACTAAACTGACAGCTAAATTCATCGCTCTGTATTGGTAATCACACGTCCGTTTGACTTTAATCCTGCCCATTCCGGCCACTTGCGAGGCTTCAAGTTTGGATTCAAAGGCAACCATCCACTCTTGTCAACAACCGGATACCCGGCCCAAGTGCTAATCCAACGGTGCCAGATGAATGCTTGTCTATTGTCATAGCGAATTCTACGACGGTCTGACATAAATCCTTGTTTTGTTTACACATTGACGTTTTTTTGGAACACAACACCCTATGCAATTGTGCAACACGCCAACAAAACTTACATGTGCTTTATTGTGTGTTATCAAATTCACTCACACCCCCGCAGCAAGTCAAGCAACTTGTGATTGCGGATGTGGAAAAATCGAGGCTCGGAATATCCTTCAATTACATTCAGTAACACTTGTGGGAGCACTGTTAAATTACCATTGATTTCGCGACGTCTTTTGTTGTGCGTCGATCGTTGACGTCGTCTGCGAGCTTGTGCTTCAGATCGCGCTCGCCCCATTTGGAACATCTTGGTTGTGCATGCGTGGTCATCGTCAACGTATATGACCAGCGATCCCAAGTTGAAATGGTGGCATTGGATGAACATTTCCAGCGCGCTTGCAATGAGTCCGTCATAGTCAGCGCGATCAAAGTTTTGCATTTTTGGACATTTCAGTGTTCCTGGAACAACCGAACATGAAAAGTTCACTTCAAGAACTTGGCAAGCATCATGGCCAAGTGTGTCGGTAAAAATGTCAACCGCCATTGAACCAACACAACCACCACGCAATAAAAATGACGTTGTGGGAATCATGGGAACAGTTTCAAAGACACAACGATAATGACGCGGCTCCGCCTTGAACAGTGTCCATGAAGAACACGAGGTCATAAATAAGATTTAACAATTTGTGAGCAGACTCAATTTGAACGGTGCAGAGTGAAATTTTTCGATGCGGATATTTGGACAACAACGATCAACCGACCTTTGGAATCAACTGAATCTGGATGTTTGATGTGCTTTATTAAATTCACTCACACCCCCCGCAGCAAGTCAAGCAACTTGTGATTGCGGATTTGGAAAAAAACGAGGCTCGGAATATCCTTCAATTAAATTCAGTAACACTTGCGGCAATACTGTTAAATTGGCATTGATTTCGCGACATCTTTTGGCATGCGTCGCTCGTTGACGTCGTCTGTACGCTTGTGATTCAGATTGTGCTCGTCCCATTTGGTACGCCTTGGTTGAGCATGCGTGCTCATCGTTTGTGGTCAGCACTCCCAAATTGAATTGGTGGTATTCGATGAACATTTCCAGCGCGCTGGAAATCAGTCCGTCATAGTCAGCGCGATCAAAGTTTTGCATTGGTTGACATTTCAGTGTCCCTTGAACCGAACATGAAAAATTCACTTCAAAAACTTGGCAAGCATCCTGGCCGAGTGCGTCGGTAAAAATTGCAACCGCCATTGACACAACACATCCACTACGAAGTGACCATGACGTCATAGGAACAGTTTCAAACGCAACGCAACGGTGATGGCGCTCCAACGGGAAGATTTTCCATGAAGAGCACAACGCCATTAAAACTCAGATTTTAACAATTTGTGTGTTGAACAGAGAATGTCGAAACGGATATTTTGGGAACAGAAGACAAACAAGAGCTCAAAAATCAATCTCCATCTCAATCTTTAATGCACAAGAAACTCCGTTTGCGGTGTGCACGCCTTTCGTCCGCGTTTGTTTATGGCATTGATTTGGTGCACAAAGACGGGTTCTTGTCGACCGAAGAGAAAGTCGCCTTGGCAACAACTTCACTTGAACTTAACAATCTTCTCAAGGGCACCACTGTCCACCTGACTTTGCACGGAAACTCACGGTCACTGCCAAACCTGAGCTATTACAAAGTGATCGAACTCACCATCATGAATACAACCTTGTTGCATCATACAAATCCATCAGGGAAAAAGGAATACAAACTGCGCAGTTTGGCGAAACTGCAAGAGGAGTGGTTGTGTAATCCAACGTTTCTTGATGAACTTCGCAGTTTGCATTTGTATACTGATGTGCGCACAAGCGCGATCGACTTCTCTAAGTCAGCACAACATTTGCACACATTCAGTTTTTTCGGCCACGATATGAATGCTATCAAGGTGCAACATCTACCACGATCCATCACGAAATTGAACATTGAGGCAGTTTACCTTGATCTTGGGAGGACCTTGATGCGATTTCCAACATTAACCGACCTCACGCTCAGGAATCTATCAAAGGTTTTTGTGAAAGATGATCCACACGGCTGTATGTCAAAAATGCACCTTGATCCCTTCGGGCGACTGCGAGTTTTGTGTTTACATCCATCGAATGAAGTTGCTGTTCCTGCGCTGAATCATTGCATGTTCCTCGAACATGTCACATTGTGCAATGTGCGCTCACCCAATCTCAATGCGTCCGCTGCAACTCTTGTGTTTCTTGACATCGGTAACGTGAGCAGCAGGAATGCCAACTGTGTCGCCGGTTTCAAACACTGCAAACAACTCAAAGAACTTAGAATTCAATTTAACTTACGATTTCCCTGGCGCATCGAGGATGAACGTCAACTAGAGCTGAGATGGTCAATGCGCGAAATTGACGACCAATTTCCGCTGCTAACCGACATTTGGGTGAACACTTTCGCAAACTTTCGCATTGCCAACCTCAAGTCAGTTCACATGGCGAGCAAAGCGACTTTCCTCGATTTCAGCGGCTGCCCGAATCTCACAACCATTGAACCTTGGGGCAAACGTGGGTTGTGTCACTTATCAGATGTGAATGTGCATTTCACATCATCAATGGCGAACAGGCAAATCTGTCTGCCAGGCGTCAAGATTCACAAAGTCGTGGTTCCATAACAAACTAACAATTGCCAGTTATCAGATCGGATGTCGAACAGCCTTGTGTTAACTGGCATACAATCCACAATATGCATGACAGCTTTACACATTGCGTTCCATCACTAAAAGTCGAAAATACAGGCTGACAGAGAAGATGCGGACGATTTCTGCGAACGTGAAAAATTAACAATTTAATGAACACATTGTAACCTGCAGAAACTCATTCACCCACACAAATGTCTGCGAATGAATGTGACAGTCATTGATGGCTGCTGCTTTCAGTGACAGGCCTGGGCCTGTCTTTTATTTACTGCATCGAACATGCGGCAATGGCAATATCGGCTGGAAGAGGAGTGTTTTCTGCCTCAGCCCCTAACGTGCTAAGACTCGTCTGGAACTTTGCAATTTTCGGCACACCAGGCAGAGCTAGACCAAGATGCAGCAGATATGCCCCGTCTCCACGGACTTGCCGTGTAAATCCTTGAGATGCAGTGAATGACAGCTTCTCTTTGGTGAGATTTATGCGGATTTCACAGTTTCCCGCGATCGGGTGGTCCCACGCGACATGTGCAGTCGTGTCGTTGCATTCTTCCATAAATTGCCCCAAGTCCATGTCTAGAGATAAATCGACATTCCCACATCCTTGCTCCATTGACGTCGCATTACTCCACTCGAAGATGGCATTGTTTCCAACAATTGTAAGTGAGTCATCAGCTCCTCGGCAAATTTTCACGAGGCGCTGTTTGGTCTTTGCATCGATGGTTGGCACATGGATAATAACGGTGTCATCATCTGTTGCTTGAACTTGACTTTTGGCTTCCTCATCACAACCTTGACCCATTACTGGAAACATTGCGCCGACCGGTGACACTGGACCAACGAGAATCACTGCTGCGACCGGTGGTGCTGGCACACAAACGGGATCTGAGGGTAGCATTGCCAAGTCAACCTTGTCACCACGCACAGTTATGGCCGTGTCAGGGTTTTGGATTTCCTCACCCGGTCGGCCATTGACAAGCAATTTCCTAAGTGTCTGCATGTCCCCTTTTCGCCCTGCAGACATTTTGGAGCGATTTCCAGGTTTTTTTGATCTCGGGTTAGAGCGCACGTCCATGTATGTGAGTTCTCTTGGTGGATTAATGGCAACAGCAGCTACGAGTAAGTCATTGAAGTTTGTGTACCATTCTTTGGCAACGTCACCCCGCAGCCGACTGCGCAAATGGATCAAGACCGAGCCATCTCCGAGCACTTGCCGTGCATGTCCTTTGGATGCCGTGACACACAACCACTCCCTTGACACATTGATGACAACGTGACAGTTGCCAGCGATTGGGTGATACCAAGTGATTTGGGCCACATAATCTGGCCACAAAGAGTGAGGAACGTCTCCACTCGGTTTGCGCCAGTTGGTTTTCGATCTGATGCCAATGGTTTTGAGACTATCAGTCGCTCCCCTGCGCACTTCGATGATGGGTCGCTTCCGCACATTGGCCTCGATTGTAGGCAAACAGACGAGCAGAGTATCAAGATCATCCATTGCCTTCATGATTTCGAGTGCTTGATCTTGTGTCTTAATTTCATCATAGGCCATGAGTGATGAAAGAGTTATGGGCATGTCACTTTGTGGTACCAACAAACCATGTTATGGATAATCGACTTAATTTGCAGTAAATGTCAAGTCACAGATGGCACATCAAGGAATTGTTCCAATATCACATGGATCGTCATTCTCTTTGATTCATTAAATCATTCGGCATAAACAAAATCAATTCAATTCAGAATGCAGATTGCTGGTAGTGGAAGTCTGTTCGACATATGTGGTGCTGTTGTTGTGGCTAACATTGCCGATTCCGAGACGTTTTGCATCGGTCCCTACACTGTGACTGCCAAGGTGGAGGAGACAAAAAAAGACATAATAGTGCTTCGATTAACGAGTGTTGCGTCCTCCGACGACAGTGCTGTCCAGTATCAGAAAGCGTCGTCTGCCCTGCTCAATGAGCTGAGGCACAGGAAACAGGACATGAAACTCATGCAACAGGAGCTGGAAAATCTCTCTTGCAGCATCGAGAAGATGGTGAGGATGATGATGAACTCGGAGCGGAAGTTGCCCGGTTGTGTGCGATCAAAGGCCAACATCAAAGACGTATCAAAGACATCGAATCACAAGCGACCGTGCGTGTGAGTTTCTGCCGCACAGAGACACAGCACAGCGTGTGTCTACAGGCTGGCAAAATGACAAGTGTCCCATGGCACGATAGACCAGTGGTTTGGTGTCCATCGCTGCCGGAAGCGAAAGAATCGATCGTTCACCTGACTCAAGACTTGCCCTTTGACATTCCACCCAATGAGCTGATGTTTGTGTTTGGCGGAAAGGATAGCGTTGCTTCGAGTTGTGGTGAGTGTTATGATGTTGAGTCCAGGCATTGGTCATTGGTGACATGTGATATGCCATCGCCACGCATGGGACATGCAGCAGTGTCACTTGCAGGCCAGCTCTATGTAATCGGTGGCTGGAATGGCTCCGATTACATGTCGTCTGTTGACTGCTTCGATCCCGTGTCTCAGCAGTGGTCAAGTGTTTCACCCATGACAAAACCGATACAGTCCGCGGCAGCGGCAGTAGCAAGTGATCGAATCTACGTCGTTGGAGGATGGACATCATCGCAAGGTGCAAGTCGCACTGTTCAGTGTTATGATCTTGCCAAAAAGACATGGTCGATCACAGCTCCTCTTGGAATTCCTCGGTACTGTCATAATGTTGTGACAATTTCAGATCGATTGTATGCAATTGGAGGTCGTGATAGGTATCATACCGATCTCGATTCAGTGGAAGTATTTGACAAGACTAAATGGTCGTTCATGCCCAATATGCCATCCAAACGAAGTGGAGCTGCCGCAGTGGAACTCGGTGGCAAAATCTATGTCCTTGGAGGACAATTTCCCGACCAAGACCCGCGGCTGACTCACATTCTTCGCACCGTGGAGTGTTTTGATCCTCGCAGTATGACGTGGTCGATACAGCCGCCAATGTCTGTCGGGCGCTATAGATTGGCTGCTGTGGTCATGAGAGGACGAATTTACGCGATAGGAGGCGGAACTCCCAGAACACAATACAACACAGTAGAATGTTTCGATCCCAGTACCTGCACGTGGACGATGGTGGAGCCAATGACAACCAATCGACAGTATCATGCCGCTGTGACAGTGACATTGTCATGATTCGCCAATGGTGGGGCAATAAATGTTTTTGAGAACTATCAAGTGGTCGGAGTCATTGTGTTGACATTGATTGATTTGCAGTTTTCAATGTCATTGTGAAAGAACGCGCAAACCCTACGAGTGTAATGGATAACCTTGTGCTTGGGTTTCCTGTGGAGATGTTCACTGAAGACTGCACAGATGATGCCATCTGCGCGATCTGTCTTTTGGTATGTCGGGATCCTCGGCGACCTGCACACTGCGACCATTCATTTTGTCATACCTGCATTGGACGTCTCATAGTCATGGCCGGTGCGGCTATCGCCAAGTGCCCCATGTGTCGCAGTGACGTTGGTCGTCATTCCGATTTGCGCGAGAGCAACGTGACTGATCATTTACGTGTTCGCTGTTTCAATCTTCCACAAGATGATCACAAATGTGACTGGAAGGGCCCAGTCTCGCAGGCCAATCTTCATGTGAGGAACGACTGTTTGCTGACATTGTTGTGCTGTGATGCCACGGCACCACATGGTGGAAAGTGTGACTTCAGTGCAACGCGGCGGGAATATGGAAGTCACAACAACGAGTGTCCGATTCGAGCAGAACTTGCCGAGATCAACAGAGTGCGCATTATTTTTGCGTGTCTCATTTGCAACAATGACTACGAGTGCCTGTGCATCACTTGCGTCGCTCACAGAGCAGAAAACCTGGCGCTTCCAGGACCTTGTGGCATTGTCGCAAGTGGGTCGTGTGGTCATCAGTTCCACGAACATTGTATTGAACGTTGGCTCAGAGTTCGACAGACATGCCCAGTGTGTGACACGTTATGGACTTAGATTCACAATGTGAACCATCAAGATTCATAATCAATCATGCACAACGACCAACTTTTAGAGGTGCAAACGGAGTCGATGCTGTGCCACCGACACAGTTCCGCGAATCACATGCTTCCCATCGCACACATGGGGTATCGGATGGAAAACCACGACAATATGTTTGCCCACGGAATGAAAACGAACCAGCGCGACCACAGTACCATGATTTTCCGTCGTTCTGACCACGAACCTGTTGACAGTACGGATTGTGCGTGCGGCGATTCTTGTCGTCGTATGGGGCATGCCACCGGCATCCTCCTCCAGCCACCGGAACACACTTGCATCGCGCAATATTTGTCGCCCATACAGGGATAATCATTTTGTTTTACTTTTTTTAAAGTGTCTGAAAATGAATGTAATGAAAGTCATGGACCAAAGACATCATCATTCACCACAAGAATGAATACAATATTGTCTGAATTCGTCAAACACTCGGTGTACTGTTGGTCGCATAATTTGCACCAGTCTTCGACTTTATCTGAGAACTTCCAGGATGAATGAATGGCCAAAGTGAAGGTGACTGCTTTCAATTGTAGAGAGCCACTGATCGCCAAGTATCCAAGCACATCATCATAAGATTACAGTTGTGCCATTATTCGTCCATTGGTGGCGATGGCGCGAGATTTGACACAACGCATAAAGTGGGTGATGAGCTTCGCTGTTATGTCTCGACCAAACACTTTCACATGGCGGCAAACATCAATTCCGCAACATCCATGATTTGAGTTTTATACATCAAATCATTCACAAAACTGGATATTCATTTTTGAACTTACTTCCTTCTGCAATAACCACAAAACAAAAGTGTGTCATGTATAACGACTGGGATCCAACGGATGGCAAGAATGTTGGCATTTGGATGATTGTGTGTCCGCCTGTCAATGACACGATCACTTGCGCGCTCGTCGAAGCACTGAGCCCGCGGATGGATGTTGGAATGGCAGCGTTTCCAAGTCCTCTACCTGAGCTCGCAATGGACGAGATTCATCTGAACGGGGAAGGAGCCATGGTTTCCCTCGAGAGAAGCTCATATTCCAAGTTAACCCAAGACAAGTTGCTTGTTTTCGACGCACGTTATGTAGGTGACTGGATGGCAGACAACTGGCCACACTTCGCGACGCTTTTTCTTCATCAGACGCAGTATGTGGTGCCACAGCGTTCAATCATCGCTGCTGCTGATGTGTATTTCATCTGCCAATCTTGCGACAAACGCATGCGTAAACGGGTTTACCATAGGGTACTCGACCGGCATCATGTGAGTTATTACATGTTTGAGTCTTTATTCGACAAAGTCACGATTGGGAAGTGTCTCGTCATTGACAGACGACTCCGCGACCGACCTCCGCGCTTGGCTTGGTTCAATTATGACGACGATTGCAGCAGAGAGACTCTTTTAAAACGACATGCGGAAAGGCAGGAAACGATGAGACTCAAGCTTCTTTCGACTGGTCATTTTCCTGATGTTTTGTGCCGCGTCATTGCACATCTCGTTTGTGGCAGCAGGACATTGCCCGCTCTTCATGAAGTTAATTGATTCTTCACATTTGGCGCTTGATTTGGGGATTGCATTGTGACAAACCGGCAGTCAAGGGTTTTTTTTGTGCAATGAAACATCTTTCGTGCGTGTCAGGAACAAGAACCCAAAATGCTATCCACAATGCAATTGTGAAAACCCAAAACAATATTTCATTCTCCAAGCAATGCAGGGGTTTGATATAACAACAAGCCCAAGACTGCAACATGCAATCACTCGCATTCGCTGCTCCATCCATGATAACACTTACGACTTTGTGGTGGATACTGGTGCCAACATTTCGTCAGTGACACGAGGATTCTGCCTCAAACACGACTTACCGATGGTGCCAATTCTTGCCACACAAGCACGTGGCGGTGGTGGTGTTCAAGAAATCACACACACAACAGTTCTGGCGCTCACCATTGGTGGGTGTGTTGTGGAATATTCCGCATTCATCTCGCCAGGTCCACTCGTTCTAGGAACCGATGTTCTCGAAGCTCTTGAGACAAATATCGATGTTGGTAACGTGGTGCACTTCAAAGCAATTGGCCAAGTTGTTCCCATTCTACCTTGTGCTCACAAGTCAAAGCTCTAAAAGACGCGATGTTGTGTTGAGTTTGCTGCACTTTTAACCGACATAAAGTGCACCGAGATTGTCGACTTTGAAAGTGAAAGCTGTAACACGCAGTCTGTCATGAGCCAAAGTGGACACGTGAATGTGTTATCCAAAATCGCTAATCTGTGATGTCACCATCACAGAATAAAAAAATTCATTCATACAATGGCCGTCGAGCATAAACATGATGAACCCCAAAGCCTCGTCATGGACGAGCTTTCGAAAGTCGTGCAGCGATTTGATGCTGATGAATGGGACACAACGAGGCGTCTCTTTTTAATGGTCTGGACTGGTTACTGGTTACGAACCCGCTGCTACTTTTCGACAGGCGAGGAATGGGAGAGTAGCATCCGTGGAGTCCAACAGCCCACACAAACTGCAATAACCCACATCAGGACGGCACAAGAACGTCGATCGCTCGTTCGCACCATCGCGCTGGCTCTCAGACCGCTCGGAAAAGACCTTACTTGTACGCTATTGCACTGGGTGCTCTTGTAATCATGTATAATCAAGTATTGCAGAATGATAAGCGGTTGGGAATCATCCAAACACCGAGTCGTCCTTGAATTATTGTGGCTGAACTGACTATCATATACACTTACAAGATGGCAGTGATGACAACAATCCAAAACAAAACAAAAAAAAAGGAACACACAACGACACAACAAAAAAGAATGGCGAAACGACAAGTCCTTGTCCCACCAGATGATGTCGACAAACAACATAGTCAAGCCAAGAGACTCAAGGGAGAGGATGAGTGGAAGCGCGGAGAAGCTCTTGATCACCGCATCTATGATGCTCATCAACTTGGCTTCGAGATCATCGAGGCCCTCAGCCAGGGTGAGCCTGTCGATCATCTATGTCAACTGGCAGCATCAGGGATTCGACCCGTCGTTCAAGAACTGCAAGAGCAAGAAGATCGAACTGCTCTGGTGTGGTTCGAACCCACCACTTCGCAAGTTCAAGCATGTTTGTTCAAGCAAGAACAACCGAACACAATTCGCTTGGGTGCTCACCTAACACAAACTCAACAACCGCCAAAAACACTGCCAGCACAGGAAGAGGACAAGGAGAATGAGGTGTGCAAAGAGTACGAATTGGGCACATTTGCGGTCGACGAGCACCAGTTTGTGAGTTTGACCGTGGAACGTCGTCGCCCAAAGCAGAGACTCACGAAACAACAAGAGATGGAAATCCTCACATCATCCAATGGTGGCAAACTCAACAAGAACAAGACCACGACCATCCGTTGCTCGCTTTGGGGTGAAAGTGGCGCCAAGTTGATCCACACCAGGTGGATTAGTTTGCCAATAACTGAAAGTGTGAAAACGCATCTCGAGTTCGCCAGTCGAAGCACATTGGTCCCTTCCAGTCAAGTCCCCAACCGGTTGGTTGCAGTTTCTCGAGCCGATAAGAAACATCCAAGTGGGCGGATCTTTGTCGCGTTTCACCTCGTCACGAAAGAGTTTGATGGTGTGAACATCGCCAGTTATGACGCAACTCTGATTGTCCATTACCCCATCTTTTCGGAGGCAACAAATGAACTTGCATCGCTGTTGTTTGCTCGTGATATTGTCGTTCCAGGGCAGACGCCGCTTGCTCTCGCGGTACATCATGACAAGCTCATTGTCTTACTTCACTCGGGGAAACGTCAAAAGCTCAACCGGTCAATATCACTGCTTGTCGCAGATGCGTACAACCAAGGTACCCGAAAACCACATCTTCTCCCCAACGTGTCTTTGTCATGGGACATCAATAATACCCCTCAAGATGCGAGCTGTGACGAGTGTGGGATTCGAGCGAGAATTGACAAAGATGGCTTTCATTCCCCTTCCTCCACCACCTGTCCACATTTTCGAGATCGAGGTGTGCGTGGGCGCGTGGAAGACGCAGCGTTCGCGACAGTGGCTGGCCGTTTGTTCCTCATTGTCGCAAAGTACTTCACAATCGGTGTCGGAAGACCGGCCGCCGACATCCAGTACGAATGGGCAGATTTCATCCGACATCCATCAGCACGCACCCAAGGCGACGTGTTCGAGCTTCGGATTTTGACCTCCGGAGGAGGAGGAGGAGGAGGAGGAGTGCGGTTTCAATGGTCTCGCATCTCGACGTATCCTTTCCCGCCTTCACGCGAGAACGACGCCGATCCGGGTGCCCAGGTGAATCAGCAATTCCAAGCGCTTGGCGTCGGTCGCCACCTCGTCGTCCTGGGCAAAGAGCGAGAAATCATGGCCTTCGACAGGAAAG
>JADMIO010826453.1_pt1 | contig 19243 bp, 16 predicted proteins | sample 8958161 | NCBI WGS metagenome assembly JADMIO01 (sample SAMN16585339, study PRJNA669376) | soil metagenome | isolation source: Crop rotation soil | place: USA: Cullars Rotation, Alabama | collected 2011
CTTTCCCCGCCACACCACAGATCGGGATGCCGTCCGGCAAGAAGTCGAGCCCGTGCGTCTCGCCGAAGTCGCCTGCGCTGGGCCGGACATCAGGGAGCACGCCGCGCGGCACCGAGAAATAACGGCACAACTCGTCGTCCCACTTGCCAGACCTCAGGTCAAGCAAGAGAGTGCGCGAGGCGTTGCTCACGTCTGTTGCGTGAACCTTGCCGCCGGTCAAACGCCAGACCAGCAAACTGTCGATGGTGCCACAGGCGATGTGCCCCGACTCCGCTCGCTGGCGCAGACCGGCGTCCTGTTCGAGCAGCCAGCGCAACTTCGTGCCGGAAAAGTAGGGATCGAGGACAAGCCCCGTCTTCTGATGCAGCCAGCCGGCGTCGGCGTGATGATCGCGACAAAAGTCCGCCGTTCGTCGATCCTGCCACACCAGCGCCCGCGTGAGGGACTTGCTGTCCTTCCGGTCCCAGAACAGCGACGTCTCGCGCTGGTTGGTCAATCCGATTGCCAGGATATCCTCCGCCCTCGCCTTCGCCGTCTCCAGGGCGCGCGGCACGACCGTTCGCACGCCTTGCCAGATCTCCTCGGCATCGTGCTCGACCCATCCCGGTCGCGGGTAATCCTGGGTCAGCTCCTGCGCCGCGGCGCCGCGCGCCCGGCCGTTGACGTCGAAGACGATGGCCCGCGTGCTTGTTGTTCCCTGATCGATGGCCAGCAGGTAAGGCGCTTTCATGGGTGGCCCCTTCGTCCTGGGACTCATGCCGCCATTGTCTCGGCTCCGCGTGGCCCTGGCAATCGCGGCACGATTTTGCCGACCACATTTCTCATGATTCCGAATCGTGATCTATACTCGATTGAACGTATCCGGGCGGACACTCCGCTGGTGGCCCGGAGATGTTGGGGCTTCTCTCCGCCCTGGTATTCGATGTGAGGGTGTGTGACGATGGCGATGGTTTGCCCCCAGTGTCGCAGCGAATACGACCAGCGCCTGGAATGTCCCCGGTGCGACGTCCGCCTGATCTATCAGGGCGGCCGTGCCGCCGCGGGGAAGTCCGGCTCAAGGCCGAACTGGCAACATACGGTGTGGGGACGGGTCCTGATCGGACTGATCCTGGCTCAGGGCATTTATCATGGCGTGCGGCATCTGATCGTCGCGGGCCTGCTCGCCGCGCACGGCACCGATCCCCAGGAATTGTGGAGCAGTCTCAACGGCTTCCTGCTGTTGCAGTCCATGCAGCTGATCGGCCTGTTCTGTGGCGGCCTGCTCGCCGGAGCGGGACAACGCCAGGGGGCGGCGTACGGCATGCTTCTCGGCATCTGGAACGGCGTTCTGGTCGTGCTGATTCAGCCGAGCATGACGGAACAATTCAATACCGTGACGCTCTATGGGTTGCCGCTCTTGCAAGCAGCTGTCGGCGCGCTGGCCGGTTTTCTGGGCGGATGGATCTGGCAGCCCCTGACGCCAATCTTGCCCGCTGCGACGCGGGCGAAAGCCAAGCTGGCGCACCGCGACTGGCCGAAACTGTTCGTCGGGCCGGTTTACTGGGTCCGCGTTGTCATGGGGACGGCGGTAGCAGTGGGCGGGGCCTTGTGGGCGGGAGTTATCCTCGACCGCGTCGTGAAATTCAGCGAATATGCCCTTTCTCCTGCCTCGGCCAGCCAGGCAGAGGTGGTGACCTGGGAAATTGTCTCTCTGGCCATACTGACCGGAGGCGTTCTGGCCGGGGCCACGACGCGAAATGGCATGACCCAGGGATTGGCCGTGGGAGTGATTACCGCAGTGATTCTCTGCGGCATCCGCGTGGCCTCACCGAACCCACCCACGTTCTTCGTGCTCGCGTTCTCCATGCTCGGCCCCGTCATCCTCGGCATCATGGGCGGCGGTTTCGGCTCCCATCTGTTGCCCCCCGTCGTGCAGCGCACGCGCTCTTTTGACACACCCTGACCTGGCGAGCGGGGCGTGTCAACGCCCCGGTTGGCTTCCTTCACCAGGGCGTTGACACGCCCCGCTCGCCCTGATCGGCTACAATAACGCTTACGTGCAGCTGTTCTCCCTCGCGCCTGCCCTTCGGGCCGATCATGCCGTTTCCCATTCGTGATCTTCCTGTCCTGCAGAACTGGGACTGTCACACCGCAGGCTCCTGCTGCAAGGAATACCTCGTGCAGATCACCGAGGAGGAGAGACAGCGCATCGAGGCGCAGGGTTGGAACGTCGACAACGATCTGGAGGGTTACGCTCCTTTCTGGCGCGGCGGGCCGTTCTGGGCACGTAAAACCTTCCTCAACAGTCGGCCCGATGGCGGCTGCGTCTTTCTCAGTGAACAGGGACGCTGCCGCATCCACGAACGCCACGGCTACGACGCCAAGCCGTTGCCCTGTCGTTTGTTCCCCTTCGTGCTGATCCCGCAGGGCGACCGCTGGGGCGTCAGCGTTCGCTTCGCCTGCCCCTCGGCAGCTGCCAATCACGGCCGGCCTCTGGCCGCTCACGACGCGCAACTGCGCGACTTCGCTGAAGAGCTGGCCCAGCGCGTCGGCCTCAAGCCGGAGTCGGATGGCACCCTCAACCGTCCTCCCTACCTCGCTGGCAGCCGCTGGGTCGACTGGAGCGAGCTGCGCCGCTACGTCGAGGCGTTGCTCAGCATCCTTCGCAATCGGCAACAGTCTCTCGAACGGCGGCTACGCAGGTGTCTGGCTCTGGCGAACCAGTGCCGGCAGACGCCGAAGATCCACGAGATCAAGGGAGCGGAGCTGACCGAGTTGCTCCGTGTCCTCGCCAACTTCACCGATTCCGAGACGCCGGCCGATCCCGCGTCGCTGCCGGGGCCGTCGTGGATCGGTCGTGTGCTGTTCCGGCAGCTGCTGGCGGTCTACACGCGGAAGGACCACGGTCCCAACCAGGGCGTGCCGGGCCGGGGACGGCTCGCGCTACTGGGAGCGGCCCTGCGCTTCGCGCGCGGCAGCGGAATGGTGCCACGCATGCACCGCTGGGTTCCCGAAACCACCTTCGAAAAAGTGGAAGCGGCAAGTGGCAAGTTGAGCGCCGCCGCAGAGGAGGTGGTGGAACGCTACTACGCCATCAAGGTTGGCTCGATGCAGTTTTGTGGTGCGACATCATTCAAGATGTCGTTCTGGGAAGGCTTCGAGTCGCTGGCGCTGACGTTGCCGGTGATCCTGTGGCTGGCGCGTGCCTTCTCCCCGGCCCCCATTGAAGAGGGCGTGACGAAGGCGCTGAGTATTGTCGACGATCACTTCGGTTTCAACAAGCTGCTGGGGACGCTGCGGCAGCGCTTCGCGATGAAGCTGCTGGCCCGACGCGGCGAAACAGCCCGTCTTATTGCTCACTACAGCCGCTGATGCGTCTTCCAAGTTGCCTCAGCGGGCGTAGGCAAGCATTCCCTTCGCGCCCATCGCGTAAAGGGCGAAATAGACGATCACACCGATGTACGCGAGGAAGTAGACGCTGAAGATCGCGATGAGTCCCCCGATGCCCATCGATCCAGGCGTCATCGCATCTGCGACAATGTACATGATCAGGCCAATGACAGCGCATGCCGATGGCACGATGATTCCCAGCAGCATCGCGGTGAACGCCCTGGGATAGTCCCTTGTGGACTTGGCGACGGCCCACAGGTAGAACGCGAAGCAGGTCAACCGACCCAGCTCGGAGAGGGGCAGCAGAAACAGCAAGGCGCCAAAGTCCGCACCTCCCATTCCCGGCCCGAGACCGCCCCTGCCACTCCCCTTGATCCCCGAGAATGGATTGAGCGCATACACACCGAGGTTCAGGCCCCCCGACGCGTGGACGTTCAGGACCTTGATGATGAACCAGAGGAAGAACACCACGCTCAGGCCGGCTGTGGCTACGGTGGCGATGCTCAGGCCGAGCGCACCCTTGCGGGCCGGAGTGGTGATCGTCAAGGACGCCCCCACGACGTGGAGGACCGCCGCGGCGAAGAAGCTGATCATGATCAACCAGCCGAAGATGCTTGCCATGGTTTCGATGCCGCTACCACCGCTAGGGGGTCGACCGGATTTCATGCTGTTGATGGCCGACTGGATCGACAGCAAGGTGACCACGAGGGCGATCAGCGACAGCAGAAGTGCCCCACCGTAAACGAATGAGCCGATCGTCGTCAGCTGAACACCCAGAGCTGCCCGCTGGAAGGCGGTGCGGCGCTGTCGCGGCGACTGCCGCGATCGATTGTCGTCGTCGTCCTCGTCGTCCTCGTCGTCCTCATCTCGGCGCCTTTTTTTGCGCGGCCTGTCCTCGTCCTCCTCGTCCTCGTCTTCATCCCGTCGTTTCTTCTTCCGTGGAGCCTCGTCCTCGTCGTCGTCACGGCGTTTCTTCTTGCGGGGCCGGTCGTCCTCAGCCTCTTCTTCATCCTCTACGTCGCGGCGTTTCTTCTTCCCCGTACGTTCCACCTCATCCTCCTCATCGGCGGCACGTCGGATACCGGCCCTGCTTCGTTTCGGTCTGACCTCCTCGACCTCCTCTACCTCCGCAACAATCCCTTCCTCCTCCTCTTCCTCGACGATGGCCTCGACGAGTTCTTCCTCCTCAACTACTTCCGCGGCCTCGACGGGTTCCTCGACCTTCTTCTTGATGACTTTCGCGGCGGCTGGCGCGGTGGCTGGCGCAGGGACGGTCAGGATGCTCTTGCACTTGGGACACTTACCCTGCTTGCCCGCCAGGCCGTCGGCGACGTTCAGTTCGGTGTTGCACCTGGTGCATTTGAATCGAATGGTCATGTGCAGTAACCCTTGTCGGGGTCTTCGTCGGCGAATCGCTTTCGGAAGGGTTTGAGGCGGGGCGAGGGGTGTGGACAGCCGAGCAGTTGCATGCCGTCCTCGATCCAGATTATCGAGTCGGCCCAATCTGTTCAACCATGTCGCACGCGCGCACTTTCCACTTCGTATCTCCTCGCATCAGTCTGAGGCAATGAAATGCCCCGGTCAAGCCCAGTTGCCTCGCTTCACGTCCTCCTTTTTTTGTCGCGGCCTGCCACCTCGCTGCAATCGAGCTTGACCCCATTCCTGACAGGTCGATAATGCTCGGTTCTGTCTCTGTGGCGAGCTTCGGAAAGGAATCCTCATGCGTCGGGTGCTGCCTCGCGGGCCGTTCGGCTGGGGCGTTCTGCTCTTCTCGATCGCCCTTGGCCTCCGGCTGTTCGACCTGTTCGGCCGGAACAAGTTCGACGTCTGGGGTCAGTGCGAGGTGGAGCGAGCCGCGGTGACGCTGGCTCGTACGGGGATGATGGGCGACGCTTTCGGTCCCGGCACCGGTCCTACCGCCCACGTCCCGCCGATGTATACCCTGCTTCTGGCCGGCGTACACCTACTGTTCGGCGTCGCCTCGCACAACGCGATCGTTGCCCAGCGGGTCCTGAGCGCGATCGCCGCCGCGCTCGGCATTGCTCTGTTGCCGCTGCTGGCTCGACGCGCAAAACTTTCGCTGGGAGTTGGTGTGCTGGCGGGGTTCCTGATGGCGCTGTCGCCGTGCTATTTCTTCGTGGAATACTACGGCAAGCAGGAGACGGTCTATTCGGCGCTTCTGGGGATGCTGCTGTTCCTGACCTGGCTACGGCTGCGCGACGCCGGCTGGCAGGGACGTGGTGATGTGCTGTTGTTCGCGTTCCTGACGGGCCTCGCTTGCCTGCTCGCGCCGCAACTGCTGGCGTTGGTTGGCCTGGCGTTTTTCAGTGAGCTCTGGCCTGTCTGCCTTAGCCCGACGCGCCAGCGAGGGACCCATGCAGACCCTCGCTGGCGCGTCGGGCTAAGTTCCCCCATCGTCCGAGCAGGTCTGATTACGACCGCTGTCTCCGTCGTGATGCTCGCCCCGTGGGTCTGGCGCAACTGGCATGCGCTGGGCGGCTTCGTCCCGTTGCGAAGCAACTTCGGCCTCGAATGCACCATTGGCAACAACCCGGTCGCCAACGGCTGGACCTTCGCTGGCTCGACGACCGACAGCGCCTCGACCGCCTGGCCGCACCCCTACTCCAATCCGCGCGAGAAGGCACGCCTCCGCGAAGTCGGCGAGCTTGTCTACATGCGCGAGAAATCGGCCGAGGCGAAAGCCTGGATCAGGGAGCACCCCGGCGACTTCGTCCGACTGACGGCGACGCGCGCCTGGCTGTTCTGGTTCACGCCGGACTGGATCTGGAGCAAGGCCCTGAGCGCGGTTCCGTTCCGCGTGGCCTTCACCGCTGGTCTGACGCTGCTGGCTTTCGTGGGACTGATCCTTCTCTTCCGTCAACGCCACTCAGAGCGCTGGCCTCTTCTGATCGTCCTGATCGCGCCGAGCCTTATCTACCTCGTCACGCACGTCAATCCCCGTTACCGTTACATCAACCTGTGGACGACGGCGTTACTGGCATCGCACACGATAGCATGGGCCTGGACGTCCCTGACGACGCGACGCAGCGAAGCTCACATCGATCTCACTCGCTCCTTGTCCACGTCCTGGCGACTTCCTCGGCCCGACGCAGCGCGCGCAGAACATTGCCCCCCAGTATCTTGTGAATCTCCTCCTTCTTGTAGCCGCGATTGAGCAGCTCCTGCGTCAGCACGGGGTAGCAGGAGACATCGTCGAGCTGTTCGGGCGTGGTGGCGATGCCGTCGAAGTCGGAGCCGATGCCGACGTGATCGATGCCGGCCGTCTTGACGATGTGGTCGATGTGGTCGACGACGTCATGAACGCTGCCGCGCGGAATCGGCCGTTCCTTGAGCCAGGCGGTGATGGCGGCGTCGAGCTGCTTCTCGTCCTTGTACTTCTTCTTCAGCTCGCGGCACGCCTGGAAGAAGTCGCGGCGAATGCGCACCGCCTCGGGAACGACGAAGCCCGAGTAGAAGTTGACCATGACCACGCCGCCGTTGCTCTTCAGGGATTTCAGCACGTCGTCGGGCACGTTGCGCGCGTGGTCGGCCAGGGCGAAGGCGGACGAATGCGAGGCGATCACCGGGGCCTTCGTCACGCGCAGGGCGTGTCGCATGGTGGCGGCGGAGACGTGCGAGATGTCCACGAGCATGCCGAGGCGATTCATCTCCAGCACCACCTGTTCGCCAAACTTCGACAGGCCGTGGTTCTTCGGCTCATCCGTCGCGGAGTCGGCCCAGTCGAGCGTCTCGGAGTGCGTCAGCGTCATGTAGCGGACGCCGAGCTGATAGAGCATCCGCAGCACGCCAAGCGAGTTGTCGATGGAGTGGCCGCCCTCCACGCCGATCAGCGAGGCGATCTTGCCCTTCTTGCGAATGCGAACGATATCGTCGGCGGTCAGGGCCTGCTCGAAATCGTCGGGATAGGTGTGGATCATGCGGAGAATCACGTCGATCTGTTCGAGCGTCTGTCGCACCGCGACGCCTTCCTTGCGCGTGGAGGCGGGGACGAAGGCGGACCAGAACTGTCCGCCGACGCCCCCCTTTCGCAGCCGCGGCAGATCGGTGTGGAGGGCGGGCTGCGGCTTGCGGATGTCGAGACGATTGAACGACAGGTCGGCCTTCTCGCGATACTGCCAGGGAAGGTCGTTGTGGCCGTCGATGAGGATCGCCTCGCGGTGAACCTTCAGGGCCTCCTCGGTGACGATCACCTTGCCGCGCTTCGCCGCTTGCCGCTGAGAAGCTGTTCGGGAAGAGGACCGAGACGGCGAGCCCGCAGCGCATAGCAAGGGCGAGCCGTCCGACGCGTGGCCACGTTCCGCTCGCCCTTGCTTGGCGCTGCGGGCTCGCGGATATCCTTCTCCCTGCTGGTACAAACTCGTAGCGCTTCCGGAGAAAGTCGCTAAGCCGCAAGCGGCCATGACAACCGCCATCGACACTCGTCGCATCAGACGGCTCCTTCGCGAAAAAGTCATATCATCTTGAAGTAGTCCTATCAGCAACGATCGGCGAGCGGGGTCGCGTCAGCGCCCCGAGAACTTCCGGCGCTAACGCGACCGGGCTCGCCAGGGAATTAGTCCATGCGTGCCGTCGACATCATCCGCAAGAAGCGCGACGGCCACGCTCTCGACCCTGTCGAGATCGAGGCGTTCGTTCAGGGCGCGACGTCGGGCAGCTGGCGCGATTACCAGCTCTCCGCCCTGCTGATGGCCATCGTCTGCCGCGGCATGAACGAGCGCGAAACCGCCGAGCTGACCGCATCGATGGTCCGCTCGGGGACGAAACTCGACCTCAGCGATCTGCCCGGTCCCAAGATCGACAAGCACTCGACCGGCGGCGTCGGCGACAAGGTGTCGCTCATCCTGGCTCCGCTGGCGGTGGCGTGCGGCGTCGTGGTGCCCATGATGTCAGGTCGCGGCCTCGGCCACTCCGGGGGCACCCTCGACAAGCTCGAATCGATCCCCGGCTTTCGCGTCCGTCTCTCGGAGCAAGAGCTGCGCGCCGCCCTGAAAAAAGTCGGCTGCGCCATGATCGGCCAGACGGAGGAGATCGCCCCCGCCGACCGCGTCCTGTATGCCCTGCGCGACGTCACCGGCACCGTCGAGAGTATCCCGCTGATCACCGCGTCGATCATGAGCAAGAAGATCGCCGAGGGCATTGCCGGCCTGGTCCTTGACGTCAAGTGCGGCAAGGGTGCGTTCATGAAGACGAGGGCGGAAGCGCGGCGGTTGGCGGAATCGCTCGTCCGCAACGGCGAGTCCAACGGAGTGAACACCGAGGCAGTCATCACGGCGATGGACGAACCGCTCGGCGAGACGATCGGCAACGCGCTCGAGGTGGAAGAGGCCATCAGCGTCCTGCGTGGCACCAGCGACGCGCAGGACCTGATCTACCTGTCGATCTACCTGGCAACGAGGATGGTGCTACTTGCCGGGCTGGAAAGGACCCCTGATCGCGCCAACCAGCGGGTGCGCGAGGCGTTGTCGTCGGGGGCGGCGCTCCAGACCTTTCGCCAGATTATCCGCCAGCAGGGAGGCGATCCCAAGGTGACGACCTACCCTCACCGACTCCTGCCCAACTCGCGTCATCAGCACTGGGTGAGGGCGTCACGTCCGGGCCACGTCACGAAGATTCACGCCGAGAAACTCGGCCGCGCGACGGTCCTGCTCGGCGCGGGCCGCAATCGGGTCAAGGACAGAATCGATCCGGCGGCAGGGGCCGTCCTCTTCGTCAGGAGTGGCGAAAAAGTCGCTGAGGGGGAGGCGCTGCTCGAACTGCACTACAACCGCAGCACCCGACTCGCCGAGGCCATCACCCTGGCCGAGGAGGCGTACACCATCGGCGACGAGCGACCGCTCCACCCTCGTCCGTTGCTGTTTGAAACTGTCCAGGGGCCTGGCCATGTCTACTGAGAACCCGACGGAAACACCGGCCCCGCCAGCAGTTCCGGCATCGCCTCCGACGCCGCTCTCCTGGCGTCTTGTCCTCGCCGGGATCGTCGTGGGCCTGACGTTATCCGCGTGGGTCCTCCGCGATGTTCTCGGTTCGCGCGGCCAGGCGGCCTGTGGGTTCGTCTGCTTCCTCGCCATCGCCGCGCTTTTCTCATCCAATCTGCGTGCGGTGAACCCTCGGACTCTTGCCTGGGGATTCGCCCTGCAAATTGCGCTCATTCTGTTCGTGACGCGCGTCGACCTCGGGGAAGAACTTTTCAAGAACATCGGCGAGGGAGTCAAGCACTTCCTGGGGTTCAGCCTGGAGGGGGCGAGCATGGTCTTCGGCCCTCTTGTCGACTCAACCCGGATGGACAAACTGTTCGGCGGTCTGGGGAAAGGCTATGTCTTCGCGTTCGCTGGTCTGCCGACGATCATCTTCGTGTCGTCGTTCTTCACGGTCCTCTACTACTTCGGCATCCTTCAGCTCGTGGTGGCGGCGGTGGCACGGATCATGCGCTACCTGATGGGGACCAGTGGAGCGGAGACGGTATCGGTGACGGCCAACGTCTTCATGGGACAGACCGAGGCGCCGCTCATCGTCAAGCCGTACGTCCCCCGCATGACTCGTTCCGAGCTGTTCGCGCTCATGGTGAGTGGCCTGGCGCACATCTCTGGCGGACTGATGGCCGTCTACATGGGGCTGGGGGCCGACGCGGTGGCAATCCTCACCACCAGCGTGATGGCCTCGCCGTGCAGCCTCTACCTCGCCAAACTCGTCCTCCCCGAGACGGGGCGACCCGAGACGGCGGGGAACATCAAGCCTGTCCGTGAGAAGATTCATTCCAACGTCATCGACGCGGCCGCGGCCGGGGCCGCCGATGGTATGAAACTCGCCCTCAACGTGGCGGCGATGCTGATCGCATTCATCGCCCTGGTTGCCTGCGTCAACGCCGTCCTCGCCGCCATCCATCCCGAGTGGTCGCTGGCGCGGTTTTTCGGAATTCTGTTCGCCCCGCTTGCCGTGCTGATGGGGGTGACAGGAGACGACGTGAGCCGCGTCGCCGACCTGCTCGGAACGAAACTGGTCCTCAATGAGTTCGTGGCGTACACGAAATTCAACACGGAATACAGGGAAGTGATGAGTCAGGAGACGCGCATCCTCGTCACCTACGCGCTGACCGGCTTCGCCAACTTCGCCTCGATTGGCATCCTTCTGGGCGGGATCGGCGGCATGGCACCGGAACGTCGCAGTGAAATGGCGGCGATGGGCTGGCGGGCGTTGCTGGTCGGCTTCCTCGTCACGCTGATCAACGCCAGTCTCGCCGCCCTTCTCATGAAACCCCAGGGAGGCCCTGCATGACGCCCGAACTCGATGTCCTCGTCCAGGCTGCCCGCGCGGCCCGTCTGCATGCTCATGCCCCATTCTCGACGTTTCATGTGGGCGCCGCTCTCGAAGCGCACGACGGAAGGATCATCACCGGATGCAACGTCGAGAACGCCAGTTATGGCCTGACGATCTGCGCCGAGCGCGTGGCAATCTTCAAGGCGATTTCTGAGGGCATTCGCGGCTTCCGTCGCATCGTCGTCGTCGCCGACACCGAAGCGCCCACCCCGCCCTGTGGCGCCTGCCGACAGCTGCTCTGGGAATTCTGCGGCGACATCGAGGTCATTCTGGCCAACCTCAAGGAGGTGAAGGGATCGCAGCGCATGGCGGCCCTGTTGCCACTCCCCTTTGATGCTCGGTTGTTGAAGTAGCTGGAAGTGCGCGCACCGCGAAGCATTTTTCCCTCACCCTCGGGGGGGTGGGGAGGGAGGTTACGAATTTTGCTACTGATATGTTACTGAATGCCTGTTTATTAGGCAAGTGGCTTTTACGGAGCTGTCGCAGTCAACGGTTTTTCGCACAGTAGCGGCGTCAGCACTTCCTTCGCAAACCGCGCTGTGAACTTATCCGCCCCGCGCTGAAGGACATGATGTTCATCGGAGAAGTCGGCGTCGTCCAGCCACTTTCGCGCGTCAATCACGGGCACGCCCAGCACGCGCACCTGTCCCAGATAACTCTGGAGCAGACGCTCGCTGTCGGGCGCATACCAGGAACGAAGCTGGCTCCCTTCGGGCATCATGATCACGCTGACCTTCGCCCCGCGCTCCTGACAGAGCCGGATACAGTCGTGCATCAGACGAGCCGGACGCGGACAGATTTGAAAGTTCCCCGCCATTTGAGCGAGCAGTTTCCGCGTCACCGCCGTCTTCCTGGTTCGCGTCTCCGCATCGACGGACTCGACGAGTCCGCCGTACCCTCCCAGGTCGAACATGCCGAACGACGGTTCCGGGTCGAGGCCAGCCAGGTAGGCGGGGTAGCGTGGTGTCTCCTCGAAGATGCGGCGAAGATAGCGCGGATAGAGCTTGTGCGCCTGGACGTACGGGTGCAGCACGAGGAGGTCGCGCACGCCGACGTGGTGGCTGATGAAGTTGTCGTCGCGCCCCGCCAGCTGAGCGGGGATCAGGTCGAGCAGCACCCAGCTCGGCCGTATTCCCTCGGCGTACAGGCGATGTAACTGCATCCAGTGGAAGGCTGGCGCGGCGCCAAGGTGGGAGTAGTTGAAGACCAGCACATCTCGACCATCCGGCGTCTGATAGGTCGGCAACTTCTCGGGCAGCAGCGCCAAACCGAGCCGCGACGTCCCCAGGGCAAGGTACAACGGCCGTTCCGGATTCTCAGATAGCTTTTCTCGCAGAAGGCGATTCCGCGTGACGTGCTCGACGTCATACAGCTGCGGGTGGAAGCGTTCGATGGCAGCGGTCATCGTGATGAGCAGCGCAAGGAACCCGGACACGGCGTAGAGCAGGGCCGTTCGAGCTGTCCGCCGATGAATGCGCGCCACCATCGCCATACCTCCCGCCGTCTGATAGTCGCGCAGCGATGTGGATGCAAGGGGAACAGGCGCCGCTCGCCATTTCCCGCGCCGTATGCTACTGTGACGCAGATCGCCCTGACATCGTCCTCCACGCCGGGAACGCGAACTCCCATGCCGATCGACCTTGCCATCGTCCCCGTCGCTGGCCAGGGCACCCGCCTGCTGCCGTCCACCAAGAGCCAGCCCAAGGAGATGCTGCCCGTCGGCCGCAAGCCCGTCGTGCAGTACGTCGTCGAGGAGCTGGCCCTCTCCGGCGTCAAGCGTCTGCTGTTCGTCACGGGTCCCGGCAAGACGTCCATCGAGAACCACTTCGATGTCAACGGCGAGCTGATCGCCTTCCTCCGCGAGACCGGCCGGGAGGAGCTACTGGAGGAGCTGGAGTTCGAACGACAGAACCTGGAATACTTCTACACGCGGCAGCGTCGGCAGCTCGGCCTCGGACATGCCGTGCTGTGCGCCCGTCCCCTGGTCGGACAGCAGCCGTTCGTCGTGGCGCTGGGCGACTCTATCCTCGGCATCAATGCACAGTCGGACGTGGTGCGGCGAATGACGGCCCAGTTCGAGGAGAGCGATGCGCAGGCGGTGATCGCCTTCGAGGAGGTGCCGGCCGAGGACGTGGTGAATTACGGCATCGCGAAGCCCCGCCGCGAGGCGGCCGTGTTCGAGCTGGAGGACGTGGTTGAGAAGCCAGCGGTGAACGAGGCGCCGAGTCGTCTCGCGGTGGCGGCGCGCTACGTCTTCGCCCCGGTCATTTTCGAGCATCTCGCCAGCACACCTCCCGGCAAGGGCGGTGAGATTCAGCTGACCGACGCCATTCGCCGGCTGATCCGACATGGCGGCAAGGTCCTCGGCATGAAGCTGGGGCGCGACGAGCGCCGCTTCGACATCGGCAACTTCGAGAGCTACTTCCGCGCCTTCGTCGAGTTCGCCCTGGCCGATCCGCGTCACGGCGCCGAGCTGCGTTCGTTTGTCCGCTCTCTCCTCGAGGGGAGGGAGGGCTGACCATGCTGCTGCTGCGGCGACAGGCACATGCCAGGGCCGGTCTCGTTGGCAACCCTTCTGATGGCTACCACGGCAAGACCATCGCCCTGAGTGTGCGCAACTTCGCGGCTGAGGTCGTCCTCTACGAGTGGGAGGACGTCGAGATCCTCTGGACCGATCAGGACCAGAGTTGTTTCTCGTCAGTCCACGAGCTGGTCCGCGACGTCCAGTTGCACGGCTACTATGGCGGTGTCCGGCTGGTGAAGGCGACCATCAAGAAGTTCGTCGAGTTCTGCCAGCGTCAGGGCTTGAAGTTGCACGACCGCAACTTCTCGGTGCGCTATCACTCCAACATCCCGCGCCAGGTCGGCCTGGCCGGCTCGTCCGCAATCATCGTGGCGACGCTGCGCTGCCTGATCGACTTCTATGGCGTGAACATCCCGCGCGAGGTGCAGCCATCGCTCGTCCTGGCCGTTGAGACGCAGGAGCTGGGCATCACGGCTGGCTTGCAGGATCGCGTCATTCAGGTCTACGACGGCCTCGTCTTCATGGACTTCGCTCCAGAGCAAATGCAAGAACAGTGCGGCTACCTGCACGGGAAGTATGAGCCGCTCGATCCACGACTGCTACCGAACGTCTACATCGCATACTCGACCGAGGAGGGCGAGCCGACGGAGGTGTTTCACAATGACATCCGTGGGCGATTCAACCGCGGCGAGGTGGCGGTCGTTCAGGCGATGGGTCGCTGCGCCGCGCTGGCGGCGGAGGCGCGCGAGGCCCTCGCCAAAGGAGACCGCAAGCTCCTCAACAGCTGCATCAACGACAATTTCGATCAGCGCCGCTCCATTTACCAGTTGCCGCGTGGCCAGCTGGCGATGATCGACCTGGCGCGGGGCGTGGGGGCCAGTGCCAACTTCGCCGGCTCGGGCGGCGCGATCGTCGGCCTGTACAGGGACGAAGCCATGTTCGAGGTGCTGGAGAAGGCGCTGAATGGGATCGGCTGCCGGGTGATCAAACCGCTGTTCAGTTGACGAGGGCGTGATAATGACCCTGGAGTGAGTTGGTGGTCGGACCTCGTGGGTCAGGATTCCGATCCTGACGAGGAGTGTCAGGATCGGAATCCTGACCCACGCAGCAAGGCTTCTCAGGACAATTACTGATGCGCGACGAATCTCTCGCCTTCCTTCGCCGACTGCTCGAGACACCAAGTCCGTCTGGCTACGAACGTCCCATTCAGGACGTGGTGCGCGACTGGGCCCGGCCGCTCGCCGACGAGGTGAAGACCGATCGCCACGGCAACGTCATCGCGGCCCGCAATCCCGACGGTCATCCGCGCATCATGCTGGCCGGCCACTGCGACCAGATTGCCCTCATGGTCCAGCACATCGACGACAACGGTTTTCTCTACGTCCAGCCGATGGGCGGCTGGGACATGCAAATCCTGCTTGGCCAGTACCTCACCGTCTGGACGCGCTCCGGGCCGATCACGGGCGTGATCAGCCGCAGGGCGCCGCATCTGCTCGCCAGCGACGAGAAAAATAAGGTGCCGCAGTTCACCGACGTCTGGATCGACATCGGCGTCAAGGACAAAAAGGAGGCCGAAGACCTGGTGACGCCCGGCGACACGGTGACGTTTGCCCTGGGGTATCGCACGCTGCGCAACGACTTCGCCGCCGCTCCCGGCATGGACGACAAGGTCGGCCTGTGGACGGTGATGGAGACGCTGCGACTGCTCAAGGAAGTGCGTCCCCAAGCGGCGGTGTTTTGCGTCTCGACGGTGCAGGAGGAGATCGGGCTGCGCGGCGCCTACACGGCGACGTTCGGGATCCGTCCGCACGTCGGCATCGCGGTCGACGTCACTCACGCTACCGACACCCCCGGCAACGACAAGAAACAGCTAGGCGACCTGAAACTCGGCAAGGGACCGGCCCTCTTTCGCGGCCCGAACATCAACCCGCGCGTCTTCGATCTGCTCGAGGCACAGGCCAAACAGCACGAGATACCCGTTCAGCTCAAGGGTGCGCCGCGCGCCACTGGAACCGATGCCAATGCGATGCAGATCACGCGTGACGCCGTCGCCACCGCCTGCATCGGCATTCCCAACCGTTACATGCACAGCCCCGTCGAGGTGGTGAGCCTGAGCGACCTCGACAACGCCGCCCGTCTGCTGGCTGCCTTCTGCTCCGCTGTCACGAACGACATCGACTGGGCCCCATGACCGCCGACCAATCTCCGCCGCTGCTGGAGCTGTCCGAGCTATCGTTGTGGTACGGCTCCTTTCAGGCGCTCAAGGACGTGACGCTGACCCTCCCTGGTGGGCGCATCGGCCTGCTCGGCCCCAATGGCGCCGGCAAGTCGAGCCTGCTCAAGGTGTTGCTCGGTCTGTTGCGACCGAGCAGTGGCAGGGGCCGTGTCATGGGCCGCGACCTCACCGAGGCCGGCCCTGAATTGCGTCGTCTGATCGGGTTCATGCCGGAAGCCGATGCGCTCGTTCCCGGACTCAAGGGAGCCGAGTATGTCGCATTGGCGGGCGAGCTTTTTGGGATGCCGCGGCGTGAGGCGATGCGGCGGGCACATGAGATCCTCACCAGTCTGGAGCTGGAAGAGGCGCGCTATCGCCGGCTGGAGGAATACTCCACCGGCATGAAACAGCGGCTCAAACTGGCCCAGGCCCTCGTTCACGACCCGCCGGTTCTACTGCTCGATGAGCCGACCAGTGGGCTCGATCCGGCGGGGCGCGACGCGATGCTGCGGCTGCTGTTCTCACTGGGGCGCGATCATGGCAAGTCGTTCCTGCTCTCGACGCACCTGCTCGGCGACGTTGAACGGGTCTGCGATCGTGTCGTTATCCTTCATCACGGCAAGGTCCTCCTGGAAGGCCCGGTCGCCTCGCTCCGTGGCCGTCGTCAGGATCGTTACCGCTTGCAAATTGAGGGCGATTCGCACCGCTTTGTCCATGAGCTAACCCTTGAAGGGGTGCGCGTGGTCCAGGACAATACCCGAGGGCTGCTTCGCGTGGCGGCCCCGGCCGGCTGGGTGACGCGCGGCTTCTTCGCCCTGGCCGAGAACACCGGCGTCGTCCTGCGCGCGCTCGAACCGGATGACGAGGACCTCGAAGAGTTGTTCCATCGAGTACTTCGGGAACAGGGTTGATCGAAGCTGGCGAGCCCGGTCGCGTGAGCGCCGGGAGCCGAGCGAGGTCGTGTCAGCGCCCCAAGAACTCCCGGCGCTGACGCGACCGGGCTCGCCTGAATTGCAGTGAGGCGCTTTGTGGCCGTTCAGCTTCTCTACTATCGACCCTGGCGAGGACGCCTGGCGGCCCCCTTTCGCAGCGTCTGGCCGATCGCGCGCCTGGCCCTGGTGATGATGTTTCGCCGCAAGCTCTTCTGGGGGCTGTACGGCCTGTCGCTGTTCATGTTCTGCCTGTTCTTCTTCGGCCAGTACATGATGTTCTGGGCCGAGACGCAAATCACCGAATCGAACGTCAACGTCGTCGGCATGCGCATGAGGCCGCAGCAGCTCATTCACTTCTTCAAGGCAAGGCTGAAGCTCAACGGCACGGGGGAGACCTATCGCAATTTCTTCTGGTTTCAGGGCTACATGAGTTCGATCGTTCTCGCCCTGGCCGGCGCCCTGCTGATCGGCAACGATGTGCGGAACAACAGCCTGTCGTTCTACCTGTCCAAGCCGATCGGCGGTCGTCATTACCTGCTGGGCAAGTTCCTCGCCGTCGCGGTCTTCATCAACCTGCTGACGACGCTCCCCGCTCTGGTGCTGTTCTTCCAGTACGGGATGCTCGACACCTACGATTACTTCAGCGACAACGTTCACCTGTTCTTCGGCATCCTCGGCTATGGCCTGGTGCTGACGGTTGTGCTGGGCCTGTTGCTGATCGCGACGGCGGTGGCCCTGAAGAAGACCGTGCCGCTGATCATGGCGTGGATGACATTGTTCTTCTTCTGCCGCCGTCTGGCCGAGGCGCTGGTCGACCGTCTCGGCCTCGACCCCAGCTGGAAACTGATTGACCTTTGGAATGACACGTATCTGGTGGGTAATGCCCTTCTTGGAGTGGACCTGCGGACGCTCGGCCGTCAGCCGGGACTGTCCGAGGCCTGCCTGGTCCTGGGAGCCGTGTGCGTCTCATGCCTGATCTTCTTGATTCGACGGATCCGGGCCGTGGAGATCGTGAGTTAGTGGTTAGTGGTCAGTTGTCAGTGGTCAGAGAAGCCGCGTCTGCTTCTGCTGAGCTGGCCACGGACAACCGACCACTGACAACTGAAGCACCCATCCTGCTCTTCGAGCGCGTCTCGAAGTGGTACGGTCCGGTGATCGGCGTCAATCAGGTGACGCTCGAGCTGCGGGCCGGCATCACGGGACTGGTTGGCGCCAATGGCGCGGGCAAGAGCACGCTGCTGCGACTGGCGGCGGGACAGCTACGACCGGACCTTGGCCGTGTCTCCATCAAGGGCGTCGACGCCTGGGACTCGACGGCCCGAATGCTGACCGGATACTGTCCCGAGGTAGATGCGTTTTACGAGGAAATGTCCGGACGACAGTTCGTCGAGACGATGGCCCGACTGTGTGGCTACTCACGGCGGGAAGCTCGTCAACGGACTGACCTGGTCCTGGAACGAGTGGGCATGGCGGATCGCTCGATGCGTCGTCTTCGGGGCTACTCGAAAGGAATGCGCCAGCGGATCAAGCTTGCTCAGGCTCTGCTTCATGAGCCGCCCTTGCTCATCCTCGACGAACCTCTTAGTGGGATCGATCCGGTTGGTCGACAGGAAATCGTCCAGTTGTTCCTCGACCTGGCTGGGCAGGGGAAGTGCTTGCTCGTGTCCAGTCATGAACTCGAAGAGCTGGAGAAGCTCACCGATCACGTCGCGATCATGGCACGAGGCCGCATCGCTGCCGTCGGCTCGGTGGCGAGCATTCGCGACCGCCTCGACGATCACCCGCTGTCGATTCGCATCGACATTGCCGCTCCCTCACAAGCGGTTCGACCGTTCCACGTGGAACATGCCGCCTCACTGGAAACGTCCACCGGGGCCAGTAGCCGAGAGCTGGCTGCCCGGTTGCTCATGATGTCTCAGGTCGTGTCGGTGGAGGTTCAACAACCCGACGAGAGGGAAGAGCTGGACGGCCGACTGATTGTTCGGGCCACCCAACCTCGGGCCTTCTTCCAGGCGTTTGCCCGACTCGTGCTGGAGGAGTGGTACGACGTCCGCAACCTTCAGCCCCTCGACGACTCGACGGCGGCGATCCTCGGCTACCTGCTCGGCGGCAACTCGCTTGGAGCGTGAATTGACCAGACTGACTCCCTCCCTGGAGACCGGAGCGACGCGGCCAAGTGCCTTGCGAGCCTGGCTATTCCTGATCCGGGTCAGCTGGCAGCGACAGGCCAGGGCACGACAGATGGTCTGGATCGCCCTCGCCTTGCTCGCCCTGACAGTGGTGATCGTGGGGCTGAACACCGCGGCGGGACGCTGGGGCATGGGACACTGGCGCTTCTTCGGACGCTTCGGCCCGACCTGGCGCGAAACCCTGGCCCGGATGGATACCGGAGTCGGCATCGGCGGTGCCTCGGGACATACTGCAATCGTGACCGCCATCGACGCGGCACACAGCGCCATTTTGCAGCAATCGGACTTCATGATCTTCACGCGCGGTTTCGTCTTTCAGCTCTTCTTCAGTTTCCTCGTCCCGATCTGGACGCTGAGTTTCGCGACTGAGGCGATGGGAGGTGAGCGCGAGAGTCAGGGCATGATATGGTTGCTGACCCGGCCGCTGTCGCGACCGGCGATCTACCTGGCGAAGTTCATCGCCGCCCTGCCCTGGTGCCTCGCCCTGAACCTCGGCGGATTCGCGATCCTCTGTGTCGCCGCGGGACGTCCAGGGCCGCTCGCGTTTCGTCTGTTCTGGCCGGCGGTCTTCTGGTCGACGTTGACGTTCTGCGCACTGTTCTACCTGATCGGGGCGTTCTTTCGCCGGCCGGCGGTCCTGGCCCTGGTCTATGCTTTCTTTTTAGAGGTGATGGGAAAG
>JADMIO010647538.1_pt1 | contig 19240 bp, 17 predicted proteins | sample 8958161 | NCBI WGS metagenome assembly JADMIO01 (sample SAMN16585339, study PRJNA669376) | soil metagenome | isolation source: Crop rotation soil | place: USA: Cullars Rotation, Alabama | collected 2011
CGACAACTTGTCCACGTGGAATTCTAAGCTTAGGATCCCAATGTGCTGGAAAGATCTCGCCGCCCAGGCCCGCACCCAGAATGCCCGCCAGGAATCCAAGCGCTTCTCGGTGGTGAACGGCCAGCGCCGGGCGCTGTCCTTCACCGAAATTCCCCTGGGCGATGCCGGCGTCATCGGCACCGCCGTGGATGTGACCGATACGGCGGCGGCGGAAGCCCGGTTGCAGCATCACGCCGACGCCCATTCCGATACGCTCGATCGCCTGCAGACCGCGGTCGCCATCTTCGGCCCCGACCAGAAACTGATCTTTTACAACAAGGCCTTTGTGAAACTGTGGGGCCTGGCCGAGACCTTCCTGGAGCGCCATCCCGCCGACGGCGAAATCCTCGACCGGCTGCGCGAGGCAAGGAAGTTGCCGGAACAGCGCGACTATCAGGCCTGGAAGCGTTCGCGCCTCGGGCTTTATCTGGATGGCACGCGGGACAATCCCGGCGAGGAAACCTGGCACCTGCCGGGCGGCCAGACCATCCGCGTCGTGGGCCAGCCACATCCCTTTGGTGGGCTGACTTTCCTTTATGAAGATGTCACCGCGCGCCTGACCCTGGAGAGCGACTACAACACCCTGGTCAAGGTACAGTCCGCCACCCTCGATACGCTCAGCGAAGGCGTGGCGGTGTTCGGTCCCGACGGCAAGCTCAAGCTGCAAAATGCCGCCTTCGCCCGCATCTGGGAATTCGAACCGGAGGAGCTCAAGAGCGAACCGCATCTGCGTACCATTGCGGCGCTGTCGCGTGACCGTTTCGGCGACAGCGATATCTGGGACCAGTTGATCCAGGTGATCGTCGCCGGCTCAGGCGCGCGCGACCTGGGCGATGTCGAGCGCTCCGACCGGTCGGTTTTGTCGCTTTCCACTTCGCCGCTGCCGGACGGCGCCACGCTCGTGACTTTCAAGGACGTCACCGACCGCTTCCGCATCGAAAGCGCCCTGCGCGATCGCAACGAGGGGCTGGAAGCAGCCGACCGCCTCAAGTCCGACTTCATCAAGCATGTCTCTTACGAGCTGCGCACCCCGCTCAACACCATCCTGGGCTTTTCCGAGCATCTGGCTTCGGGCGTTCCCGGCACACTCAATCCGCAGCAGGACGAATATGTCCAGGCCATCGTCGCGGGCGCCAATACCCTCAAGAGCCTGGTCAACGACATTCTCGACCTTGCGCTGGTGGAATCCGGCGCGCTCAGGCTGGAGCTGGAGCGCATCGATCTGGGCGATCTGGTGATGGACATCGCCGCCCATGCCCGCGACTGGGCGGGCAAGATGGGCCTGACCCTGGAGGTGGATATGCCCCCTCACGCCGGGCCATTCCTGGCCGATGCACGCCGGCTCAGGCAGGTTGTCTTCAATCTTCTCTCCAACGCCTTCAAGTACACGCCGCGGGGCGGCACCATCGTGCTGTCGGCGAAGATCGTCGCCGAAGATGTGCAGATCGCGGTGGCCGACAATGGTCCAGGCCTGCCGCCCGATGTGAAGGCCAGCGTGTTCGAACGCTTCTCGGCCAAGAGCCGCTCGGGCACCCGCGCGGGCGCCGGCCTGGGATTGGCGCTGGTCAACCGTTTCCTGGAGCTGCATGACGGCTGGGTGGAAATCGAAAGCCGCGATGGCGGCGGCACCCTGGTGCGCTGCCATCTGCCCCGGCGCATTCACGACGACGAGCCGCATCCGGAGCAGAGCTCGGATCGGCAAACCGCCTATCTCTGAACCATCAACCGGTTGCGCAGGATGACCAGCAGCCAACCGGCAACGGCTCCGACCATCCCGGAAATCAGCGCCATCTCCGCAAAATAGGAAAAGGCTTCGTGCGGCCAGCCGAGCCTGCGGCCTTCCGGCACCACCACGAACAGCGCCACGAAGATAAATCCCGCCAGGGCGCCCAGCGGTCGGGGCCAGGGTTTATTCATGTATCTGGCTCATGCGTGTTGCGTCTTCGGCAGATTGAGAACGATGCCATCCAGGCTCGCGCGCATGCGCAGCTGGCACGACAGGCGGCTGCCCGGCCGCACATCGGGCGCGAAATCGAGCATGGTCTCTTCCATGTCGCTCTTGGGCGGCAGCTTGTCCTCCCAGCCGGGCGCGACATAGACCTGACAGGTGGCGCAGGCGCAGGCGCCACCGCAATCGGCATCGATACCGGGTATCAGATGCTTCACCGCGCCCTCCATCAGCGACCAGCCTTCCGCCACTTCCACGGTATGGGCGGTGCCGTTCTCTTCGACGTAAGTGACCTTGTACTTCTGCAGCGGCATCACGCCATCTGTTTCATCGGGATGGATGTATCGGCCAGGGTTTCGGCCGCGATCTTTTTGCCTTCGGCCACCAGCTTCTTGCCGATCATATATTCGGGCGCGGCATTCACCGCCTCCACCGCCGCCACCGCGCCATCGCGCAGGTGGAAGACGGCGAACTTGCGGGCCGCCGGGTCACCGCGCCGCACCAGAGTATCAGTCGGGCGCGCCAGGCCGGCGATCTGCAGCTTGAGGTCATACTGGTCCGACCAGAACCAGGGCACTTCGCTATAGGTCTTGGGCCTGCCCACCATGCTGTAGGCGGCATGCTTGGCCTGATCGATGGCGTTCTGCACGCATTCCAGACGGATCTCATGGCCCTCGCGGCCCACATGGCGGGTACAGTCGCCCGCCGCCCAGATATGCGGATCACCGGTGCGCGCATTCTGGTCCACGACAATGCCGTCGGTACAGCCAAGACCGGCTGCTTCCGCCAACTCCTGGCAGGGAATGACGCCGATGCCGACCAGCACCAGATCGGCGGGATAGCTTTGGCCGCCGGCGACGATCCCCGTCACCTTGTCCGTCCCTTCGATGGCTTCGACGCCCGTGCGCAGCTTGAGCTTGACGCCGGCCTTCTCATGTTCGGCGGCATAGAAGGCCGACAGATCAGGCGAGACCGCGCGCGCCATCAGCCGGTCCATGGCTTCGAACACCGTGACATCAAGCCCGCGCTTGGCGCCGACAGCCGCCACTTCCAGCCCGATATAGCCGCCGCCGACAATGGCGATGCGCTTGCCGGCTATGAAATCCTTTTGCAGCCCGTCCACATCGGCGATCGTCTTGAGATAATGCACGCCGGGAAGATCGGCACCGGGGCATCTCAGCTTGCGCACCCGCGCGCCGGTCGCCAGCAGCAATTTGTCGTAAGGGAGTTTGCGGCCATCAGCCAGTTCCAGTTGCCGCTCGGCGCGATGGATCGCCTTGGCGCTGGTATTCAGGATCAGTTCGCAACCCGCCTCGGCGTAGTAGTTGTCCGCTTTCAGGAACAGGCGCGGCCGCTCGAAGCTGCCCAGCAGATAGGCCTTGGACAAGGGCGGACGCTGATAGGGCGGAAAAGTCTCATCGCCCACCATGGTGATGGACCCGTCAAAGCCTTCGGCGCGCAGCGACTGTACGGCCTGGGCGCCTGCCTGCCCGGCGCCAATGATGACGATCTTTTCGGCCATGTCTCTTGCGCTTTTCCTTGGGGGCGGTCGTCCCTACGCTGCCGCTATGGACCGCGCCTGGCGCCCTTTTTCCCTAATCTGGCGCGGGGTTAGCATGACGGCGGCGGGGGGTACAACAACCCTTTCCGGGAAGGCCGATGGCCGCTAAAAGCAGGGCATATGGCCCAAAGCAGCGAGACGTTCCGGGGAGAGTTTCCCCTCCCCGACCTTGACGCCACCGCGGCCCTGGGCCGCGCCATCGCGGGCGGTCTGCGCCCCGGCGATGCGGTGGCGCTGTGGGGCGATCTGGGCGCGGGCAAGACAACTTTGGCGCGTGCCATCCTGCAAGCCTTGGGCGTCAAGGAAGATGTGCCAAGCCCAACCTTCACCCTGGTGCAGAGCTATGACACCAGCCCGCCGGTCGCCCATTACGATCTCTACCGGTTGAAGGGCGCGCGCGAGATGGAAGAGCTGGGTTTCGAGGATGCGCTGGATCGGGGCGCCGTGCTGGTGGAATGGCCGGAACGCGCCCCGGAAGCGTTGCCGCCGGAAGCGCTGCATGTGCGGCTGGGCATGCGCGACGCCGGCCGGCTGGCGCGGATCACCGGCCCGGGGCGCTGGGCCAATGACTTGAGAAGCCTGCTGCATGGCTGACGAATTGCGCCAAAACGAAATGCGAGACTTCCTCGCCCGCTCCGGCTGGGGCGCGGCAAGCATTGCGCCGCTGCCAGGCGATGCTTCGACGCGCCGCTATGCGCGCCTCAGCCTGAACGGCAAGACGGCGATGCTGATGGACCAGCCACAGAACGCCGAAGCGCCGGTTGCTCCTGCAGACGCCGATGCCGAGGCAAGGCGTGCGCTGGGTTACAACGCCGTGGCGCGGCTGGCCGGCGCCGATTGTGCCCGCTTCGCCGCCGCATCCGCCTGGCTGCGCGCGCATGGCCTTGCGGCGCCGGAGATCTATGCCGCCGATTGCGCCGGCGGTTTCCTGATCCTGGAAGATCTGGGCGATGCCTTGTTCGCCCAGGTGCTGGCCGATGGCGGCAATGAGAAGGAATTGTACGAAGCCGCCGTGAAAGTGCTGGCCAGGATGCATGCCGGCGATGCGCCGGCCCGGCTTTCCGCCGAAAAGCCCCTGTTCGATTTCGATCTGGTCGCGCAGTTGGCCGAGACCGATCTTCTGATCGAATGGTTCATGCCACTGGCGCTGGGCCGCAAGGCGACGGATGAAGAAACCGCGGAGCATCGCCGGCTGTGGCGCACGGCGCTGGCGGGGCTGGCCGGCCGGCGCGTCTTTATCCATCGCGACTATCATGCCGAGAACCTGCTCTGGCTGCCCGAGCGCCAGGGCGTGGCGCGGGTCGGGCTGATCGACTTTCAGGACGCGGTGGCGGGCAGCCCCGCCTATGACCTGATCTCGCTGACCGAAGATGCCCGCCGCGATGTTTCGCCTGCATTGGCCGAGACAACAACGCGGCAATATCTGGCAGCGATGAGGACCCAGGGCACGCCGCTGGATGAAGCCGGGTTCCGTCACGAGATGGCGGTCATGGCGGCCCAGCGCAATGCCAAGATCGTGGGCATCTTCGCCCGGCTCTATAGCCGCGACGGCAAGGCCCGCTATCTCGCTTTCCTGCCGCGGGTCTGGGGCTATCTGGAACGCGATCTCGCGCATCCCGCCCTGAGCGACCTCAGGGCATGGTATGATCGCACGATTCCCAAAGACAAAAGGGCAGTGGACATCAGGTGAGCAAGATCACGGCCGCGATGATCATGGGCGCCGGCATGGGCTTGCGCATGCGCCCCCTGACCGACGATCGCCCCAAACCGCTGGTGACAGTGGGCGGCAAGACGCTGATCGACCATTCCATCGACCGGCTGGTGGCAGCGGGTGTCACCCGTATTGTCGTCAATCTGCATTATCGCGGCGAGATGCTGCGCGCCCATCTGGCGCGGCGGCATGATGCCGAGATCGTCTTTTCGGACGAGAGCGACAAGCTGCTGGATACCGGCGGCGGCCTGGTCAAGGCGTTGCCGCAGCTGGGGCCGGCACCATTCTTCATTCTCAACTCCGATTCCATCTGGGTGGAAGGCGCCACCGCAGCCCTTCCTGCCATGATCGCGCAATGGGACGCGGCGCGCATGGACGGGCTATTGCTGCTGGCCGACATGCACACCGCCATGGGCTATGAGGGTGCGGGCGACTTCGTGCTGATGGAGGGGGGCCGTATCGGCCGCGCGCGCGACCATGCCGGCATTCCGGCATGCGCCTATCCCGGCGTGCAGATCGCCCATCCCCGCATGTTCGAGGATGCGCCGGAAGGGGCCTTCTCCACCAATCTGATGTGGGACCGCGCCATCGCCAAGGGCCGGCTGTACGGCACCTTGCTGAACGGGGTCTGGATTCATGTCGGCACGCCGCAAGCGCGCGAGGAGGCGGAAGCCTATCTCCGCGCGCCGGCGTGAAGTTTCCAGCCGTCTTCACCATCGCCGCGTCCGCGCCGTTCGCCGAAACATTGGCGCGCGGCCTGATCGCGCGAACCGGTGATGATCCGCTGGCCCTGTCGTCGGCAGTGATCTATCTGCCGACGCGGCGCGCGGCGCGCACCTTCGGCGATGCCTTCGCCAGGGTGCTGGGGGGCGCGGCGCTGCTGCCGCAATTCCGCGCCCTGGGCGATGCCGAAGAAGATGAGCTGCTGTTCGATCCGGTTGGCGAAGGGCTGGAGCTGGCGCCTGCCGTTCGCCCACTGCGGCGGCAGTTGCTCCTGGCGCAGCTGGTGCGGCAATGGGATCGCCGCGATCGCGACGGCACCCTGTCTTTCGCCCAATGCGCCGCGCTGGCCGACAGCCTGGCCAAGGTCATGGACGAAGTGGAGACGCAGGGCTGCGACCTGACGCGGCTGAAGGACCTGGCGCCGGAAAATCTGGCCGAGCATTGGGAAGGCATCACCCGCTTTCTGGCTGTGATCCGTGACGCCTGGCCAGCCATTCTGGCGGAAGAAAAAGCGCTCAATCCGGCGGCGCGCCGCGCTCTGGCGCTCAAGACCCTGGGCGGCCGCCTTGAAGTCTCGCCGCCCTCGCATTGGGTGATTGCCGCCGGTTCAACCGGTTCGATCCCCGCCACCGCCGAGTTGATGCGCGTGATCGCGCGCCTGCCGCAGGGTGCCGTGGTGCTGCCGGGACTCGATAAGCGGCTGGATGACGAAAGCTGGGCCGGTCTTGATCCGGGCCATCCGCAATTCGGCCTGGGCCAGTTGCTGCGCACTATCGAAACAGACCGCGAGGATGTGCAGGATTGGTTCACCGCCGACCACAATCCTTGGCGCGAGGCTTTGCTCAGCGAAACCCTGCGGCCCGCACCTACCACCGATGCCTGGCGCGCCCTGGCGGAAAATGACGATGACCGGATCGCGCCAGGCATCAAGGATCTCGGCTTGGTGACGGCCGCCGATCCGGCACAGGAAGCGCTTGCCATCGCGCTGGCCTTGCGCGAAAGCCTTGAGACGCCAGGCCGCACCGCGGCGCTGGTGACGCCCGACCGCAATCTGGCGCGCCGCGTGGCGGCGGAGATTGCGCGCTGGAATATCGCCATCGATGATTCCGCCGGCCGTCCGCTGGCCCACACCGCGGCCGGCAGCTTCCTCTGCCTTTTAGTGGAAGCGGCGGAAGCGCGCTTTGCCCCCGTGCCGCTTCTGGCCCTGCTCAAGCATCCCTTTGCGCGGCGCGGCCAGGAGCATGCTGCTTTCCGCGCGCGTGCTCGTGAGCTGGATCGCTGGTGTCTGCGCGGACCGCGGCCCGATGCGGGGCTTGCCGGCATCGCCAAGCGAATTGAGACATGCGGACAGGAAAGATTTCCGCCGCCCGCCGAAGCCTTGTCGGCGCTGAAGGACTGGTGGAGCAATATCGCGGCGATCCTGGGGCCGCTGGAGGCGATTTACGCCCACCAGGACATGCCCCTGCCCGATCTGATCACGGCGCACATGGCCGCCGCGGAAGCATTGGCCTGCGACGAGCATGAGAACTGTGTTCTTTGGGCGGGCGCCGACGGCGAACAGGCGGCGATGCTCTGCGCTGCGCTGCAGGACGATGCGCAGGATCTGCCGCCGATCGAGCCGGGCTCCTATGCCGCCCTGTTTCGCCATCTGGCAATGAAGGCACCCGTGCGCGCCGCGTTCGGCCGCCATCCCCGCCTTGCCATCCTGGGGCCGCTGGAAGCGCGGCTGCAACGTTTCGACCTCACCATCCTGGGCGGCCTGAACGAAGGCTCCTGGCCTGGCTCCGCCAGCGCCGATCCCTGGTTCTCGCGGCCGATGCGCGCGACCTTGGGCCTGGAGCAGCCGGAGCGCAGCATCGGCCTCGCCGCGCACGATTTTGCCATGCTGGCGGCGGGACCTTGTGTGCTCTTGACCCGCAGTCTGAAGGCGGAAGGCACGCCGACCGTCGCCTCCCGCTGGCTGCAGCGGCTGACGCAGCTTTTGCTCGGACTGAACCCATCGCGGCCCGAGAAGAAACCACCCATTGAAGACATTCTGCGGCCCCCGACCTCTTATGCCGTGCTTGCCGCGCGGCTGGTGGACGTGCCGCTGGGCCCGCGCCTGGAACGGCCCGCGCCGCACCCGCCCGTCGCGGCGCGGCCCAAAAAGCTTTCCGTCACCGAGATCGAAACCTGGCTGCGCGATCCCTACGCGATCTATGCCAGGCATGTGCTGCGGCTGCGGCCGCTGGATGGGCTGGATGAGGCGGTTGGCCCGCTGGAGCGCGGCAACATCCTGCACAAGGCGCTGGAGCTGTTCGTTGCGGGGGGTGGCGGCGATGCCGGCCGGCTGATCGCTCTGGCCGACGAACTCTTCCAGCAAGCCGGCATCCCGAAGGCGGTACTGGCGCTCTGGCGGCCGCGTTTCATCGGCGCCGCCAGGGCCTTCGTGGATTTCGAACAGGAACGCCGCGGCGCCATCGCCGCGTCCCATCTGGAAAAGCGCGGCACGCTGGACCTGGGCGGTTTTACCCTGACGGGCATCGCCGATCGCATCGATATCCTGCGCGACGGCCGCGCCGCCATTCTGGACTACAAGAGCGGCGCGATCCCCAGTGCCAAGCAGGTGGAGCAATTGCTGTCGCCGCAGCTGCCGCTGGAGGCGGCCATGCTGGCCGAGGACGGCTTCGGTATCGGCAAATTCACCGCCGAGGAGCTGATCTATGTCAGCCTTGCGGGTGGAGCGAAAACCCGCGATCCCAGCTATGTGCGAAATCCGGTCACCTTGGCCGGCGAAGCGGTGGCCCAGCTCGCGCGCCGCATCGCCTGGTTCAGCCAGCGCGAGACGCCTTACCGCTCGCGCGTCAAGCCGTACCGCGCCGACATTGCCGGCGACTATGACCATCTGGCGCGGGTCAAGGAATGGTCGCCCTCCGGCTGGGGTGAAGAGCCATGAGGCGCGATGCCTCCATGATCGCCTCGGACCCGGATATCTCCGCCTGGGTCGCGGCCAATGCCGGCGCCGGCAAGACCTACACGCTCGCGAACCGGGTGGCGCGGTTGCTGCTGGCAGATAGTCCCCCACAAAAAATCCTCTGCCTCACCTTCACCAAGGCGGCCGCCGCGGAAATGCAGGAGCGTTTGTTCCGCCAGCTGGGCGAATGGGCCATGCTGCCAGACGAGGATCTGCGCGATCGCATCATCGCCATCGGCGGCGAGGCCCATACCGATCTGGCCAAGGCGCGGCGCCTGTTCGCCGGCGCGCTGGAAACGCCGGGCGGGTTGAAGGTTCTGACCCTGCACGCCTTCTGTCAGATCCTGCTGTCGCGCTTTCCCCTGGAAGCAAAGATCCCGCCCGCCTTCGACGTGCTCGATGACCAGACGGCGCAGGAAATGATCGCACAATCGCGCCAGCGCGTGCTGGAGCGAGCCGGGTCCGGCGACGCGGCGCTGAACGCGGCCGTGGCGAAACTGGTGACCGAAACCAGCGAAGCCACCCTCAACGGCCTCTTGGAAGCCGCGGTGGGCGGCGATCGCCGCAAGCTGGACCGCTATTTCGCGCGCGTGCAGGATTTCGCCGCGGCGGTGCGCGATCAACACGATCTGGAAGAAAATGAGGACGAAGACGGGATCGCAACCAGCTTCTGCAGCGAACTGGCGCGGGAGATCGAGCAGCTTCGTGCCGCCCAGGCATGGCTGGCGTCAGGGGGCAAGACCGATGGCGAGATCGCCGGCCATCTGGCCGCGACCCTTGCCGATCTCGGCAACGGCTTTGTTGCGGTGGGACGCGCGCTGCTGACCGGCGCAGGCGAGCCGCGCAAGCGGTTGGCGACCAAGCCGCTGGCCGAAGCGCGGCCTGACTTGCTGAACTATCTGATCACGCTGCAGGAGCGTTATTGCGCCGCCGCCGAACGGCGCAAGGCGGCGCGCGCCGCGGCGCTGACGCAAGCCGCGCTGACTGTCATCGACGAAATGCGGGATGACTACTATCTCGCCAAGCGTCTGCGCGGGGTGCTGGATTATGACGACCTGATCGTGGAGACCCGCAATCTCCTCACCCGCCGCGGCGCGGCACAGTGGGTGCTCTACAAGCTGGATGGCGGCATCGATCATGTCCTGATAGACGAGGCCCAGGACACGAGTCCCGAGCAATGGGAGATCGTCAAGAAGCTGACGGAGGAGTTCTTCGCCGGCCTGGGCCGAGAGCGGGGCCACTTGCGCACCATCTTCGCGGTGGGCGACGAGAAGCAATCCATCTTCAGCTTCCAGGGCGCCGATCCGACCCAGTTCGACATCAACCGCCGGCACTTCGCCGAAGTGCTGGCGGGCGCCGAACAGTATCTTCAGGAAGTGCCGCTGGTCACCTCGCGCCGCTCCGCGCCGGAAATCCTTTCCTTCGTGGACACGGTGTTCGAAAGCGAGCAGGCGCGGGCCGGCCTGACGGTCAGCGGCGGTGCGATCGGGCATCGCGCCCATCGCGAGAAGGCAAGGGGCGGCATCGAATTCTGGCCGGCGCTGGTGCCGGAAGAGGACGAAGAGGTGGACTATTATGCCCCGGTGGACACGGTCCAGAAGGAAAGCCCGGTGGCGCGCCTGGCCATGCAGGTGGCCGACAAGATCGCGGGCTGGTTGAACAGCGGCGCGCGCCTGCCCGATCACAAGCGGGCGATTCAACCCCGCGACATCATGATCCTGTTGCCGCGCCGCCAGCCTTTTGGCGGCGAGGTGATAAGGCAGTTGAAGCTGCGGTATATTCCGGTGGCCGGCGCCGACCGGGTGCGGCTGACCGAACAGATCGCCGCCATGGACCTGATGGCGCTGGGGCGCTTTGTGCTGCAGCGGGAAGACGATTTGAACCTGGCGGCGCTGCTGCGTTCCCCGCTCTGCGGCCTTGGTGAAGAGGAACTCTTTTCTCTCGCCCATGACCGCAAAGGCGATCTATGGAGTGTGCTGGTCTCGCGCCAGAGCAATTTCGCAACGGCGCATGGCTTTCTCGCCGCCATGCTGGAGCGGGCCGACTATGCGCCGCCCTTCGAGTTCTATTCCCATGCCCTGACCACGCTCGGGGGGCGGGAAAAGCTGCTGGCGCGGCTCGGCCAGGAATCCGCCGACGCCATCGAGGAATTCCTTTCCCTTACCCTGACGCACGAACAGGGCCATTCGCCGTCTCTGGAGGGCTTTCTGGACTGGGTAGAACGCGGCGAGATCGAGATCAAACGCGACATGGAGCGCGGCCGCAACGAAGTGCGGGTGATGACGGTACATGGCGCCAAGGGATTGGAAGCCGATATCGTAATCCTGCCCGACACCACCTCCCTGCCCGAACCGCCCAGCCGCAAGGGCCATCTGCTCTATCATGGCGATGGCGTGCTGTTTCCGCTTTCCAACACGGATGCGCCGGAGATCGTCAAGCGTGCCAAGGCGGAAGCCGAGGCTGAGATGCTGCGTGAGCATCGGCGGCTCTTCTATGTCGCCCTCACCCGCGCCCGCGACCGGCTCTATATCTGCGGCTTCGAGAACAAGAAGGGCGTCAAGCAAGGCTCGTGGTATGAACTTGCAAAAGCAGCGGCCGAAAGGCTTGGCATAAAAGTCGCGCGTGGCGACGGCGAGATCACCACAATCGGCACCCTGGACGAGGACGCGGACACGGTCGAGAAAGCCGCTTTCGAAAAATCCGCCCTGCCCGCATGGATGGCGGCGCCGGCGCCCTCCGAACCAGCTTCGCCGCGCCTGATCCGGCCGTCAGAAGCCGCCGGTCTCGAGCCGCCCACTTTATCGCCGCGCGGCAACACCCGTTTCCGCCGCGGTCTTGTGGTGCATGCCTTGCTTGCCCGCCTGCCCGAGATCGCGCCGGATAAACGCCATGCGCTGGCATTACGCTATGCCAAGGCGCAGGGCGTCAAAGACGCCGAAGTGCTGGTGCGCGAAACCCTGGCTGTACTGAACGATCCCGCCTTCGCCGACGCCTTCGCACCCGGCAGTCAGGCCGAAGCGGGCCTGGTCGCGGAATTGCCGGAACTTGGTAAAGGCGCGCGCGTCAACGGCCGCATCGATCGGCTGGCGGTGACCGAAAGCCAGGTTCTGATTCTGGATTTCAAGACCAACAGGCCGGCGCCACGCGATGAGGCTGAGGTTCCCAAAGTCTATCTCGCTCAGATGGCGCTTTATCGCGCCGCGGCAGCGCGGGTATTCCCCGGCAAGCGAGTCGTTTGCGGCCTGGTTTTCACCGACGGCCCCCGGCTTCTACAGCTTTCGGACCGTGTTTTGGACGCCGAGATAAAGGGTATGGCGGCGCGCCTTGACCCGCCGGGGGTGGGTTCCTAGATATGGTGGCGCCATTGTTCAAAGGACCGATCTCATGCCCGTCAAAGTGTCCGATGCCTCCTTCCAGGCCGATGTCCTGGATGCCAAGAAACCCGTGCTGGTGGATTTCTGGGCGGAATGGTGCGGACCTTGCCGCATGATCGCGCCGGCGCTGGACGAGCTCTCCACGGAACTCTCGGAGAAGATCACCATCGCCAAGCTCAACATCGACGAGAACCCGCATGTGCCGACCAAGTATGGCGTGCGCGGCATTCCCACCATGATGATTTTCCAGGACGGCCAAGTCGCCGCGACCAAGGTCGGCGCGCTGCCCAAGTCGAAGATCAAAGAGTGGATTGAGAGTTCTATTTAGTACTTGTGTCATGGCCTGCCTCCGGCCGGCGCTTCCAACGCGTGAAGCGCATGGAAATGATGGATGGCCTGGGAACATTAGCGACAGCGTAACGACGCCCCGCCATGACATTTTGGGGTGCGTCAGCCGTTCTCGGCCAGCACTTTTCCGGACAGATACAAAGACCCACAGATCAGGATGCGCGGCGGCACGTCAGGCTCATCCAGCCGCGACCAGGCTGTCACCTGAAGCATGGCGTCATCCAGGTCTTCCGCCGGCGCCGCATCCAGCCCCGCACGGCGCGCCGCATCATAGAGCGCCCCTGCCCCCAGGCTGCCCGCCTCTCCGGGGATGGCCACTGTCACCACATGACGCGCCAGGCCGTTGAAGGCCCGCAAAAAGCCCAGCGCATCCTTGTTGGCCAGCATGCCGCAGATGAGATAGAGCGGCCGCTCGCCATGCTCTTCCATGTCAGCCATGGCGCGTGACACCGCTTCGGCGCCATGCACATTGTGGCCGCCGTCCAGCCAGACCTCGGCACCCTTGGGTGCCGCGTCCACCAGCGGACCCTTATGCAGGCGCTGCAGCCGCGCCGACCATTCCACGCTCGAGAGGCCTTTTTCCACGGCGTCGTCGCGGCCCCAGCCCAGTCTTTTTCCCTGATAACTTCCGGCATGGCGCAGAGCGGCGATGGCGACGCCGGCATTCTCGATCTGATGGCGGCCCGCAAGCCTGGGCAGCGGCAGATCGAGCAACCCCGTCTCATCTTCATAAACCATGCGGCCATGTTCCTGACGGGCAGCGAAGTCCTGGCCGAATTCAAACACCGGCACGCCAAATTGATCGGCGCGGCGCAGGATCACATGGCGCGGCACCGGGCTTTGCGGGCCCACCACCAGCGGCGAGCCCTTCTTGATGATACCCGCCTTCTCCGCCGCGATGCCGGCAAGGTCATTTCCCAAAAACTCCCTGTGATCCATGCCCACGGGCTGGATTACCGTCATGGCGGGACTGGGCACCACATTGGTGGCGTCATAGGTGCCACCCAGACCCACCTCCAGCACCACGGCGTCGGCCGGCTGGCGCGCGAAAGCCAGGAACATGGCGGCGGCGGTGATTTCAAAGAAAGTAATCTCGCGGCCGTGATTGACTGCTTCCACCTCTTCCAGCAGCGAGACCAGCGCCTCTTCCGAGATCAGCTTTCCAGCCAGGCGAATGCGCTCATGGAAGCGCACCAGATGCGGCGAGGTATGGACATGCACGCGCAGGCCCTGCGCCTCCAGCATGGCGCGGGCGAAAGCGCAGGCGCTGCCCTTGCCATTGGTGCCGGCGACATGGATCACCGGCGGCAGCTTCAGTTGCGGATTGCCCAGATCGGCCAGGAGGCGCAGCACGCGGTCCAGCACCAGGTCGATCTTCTTGGGATGCAGCGACAACAGGCGCGCCAGCACCGCGTCACTGCGGGTGGTGGCCGACAATGTCAAGGAATGGCGGCCGCCCCGCCATTGCCAGACCCGTTGCCCTGGCGCCGCGGCATGGAAAGCACCTTGCTGCGGGGTTTTGCCTGTTTCATCAGGATATGCAGCACGCGCGACAGCGTGGAGCGCATCTCCTTGCGGTGGGTCACCATGTCGAGCATGCCGTGCTCCAGGAGATATTCGGCGCGCTGGAAGCCTTCCGGCAATTTCTCCCGGATGGTCTGGGCGATGACACGGGCGCCGGTGAAGCCGATCTGCGCGCCCGGCTCGGCGATCTGGATGTCGCCCAGCATGGCATAGGAAGCGCTGACCCCGCCGAAGGTGGGATCGGTCAGCACCACGACATAAGGCAGGCCTGCTTCCTTCAACATATCCACACAAATGGTGGCGCGGGGCATCTGCATCAAGGACAGGATACCCTCCTGCATGCGGGCGCCGCCGGAGGCGACGAACAAGATATAAGGCCGCTTTTCCTTGATGGCCGCCTGCAGGGATTCGACCAGTGCCTCTCCCACCCCCAGTCCCAGGCTGCCGCCCAGGAAATCGAAAGGCTGGACCCCGATCATCACCGGCAGGCCGTCAAGCGTGCCGCGCGCGGCGGTGAAGGCCTCCGGCCGGCCGGTCTTGGCGCGCGCCGATTTGATCTCTTCGGAATATTTCTTCTCGCCCTTGAAATGCAGCGGATCGGCGGGCACCGAGGGCGGCGTCAATTCCGTGAAGCTGCCAGGATCGAAGGTATAGGCGAAGCGTTCCGCCGGCCCGATGCGCATATGATGGCCGCAGGAGGGGCAGACATTGAGATTGGCCACCAAGTCGCGGTGAAAGACCATCTCGCCACAGGAGGGGCACTTCTTCCAAAGGTTCTCCGGCGTATCGCCGCCGCCCTTGCCCTTGCCGGCCATCAGGCCTTTGATCCGGGGGCGGACGATATTGGTGATCCAGTTCATGCCTTCACCTTATCACGGCGCGCCGCATGGGTGGAACCAGCCAAGGCCCTTGTCAGTTCCAGCACGTCGCTGATGATTCGTTCGCGCCCGGCGTTCATGTTTTCGGCCACCTTCGATACGATGGCCGACCCCACCACCACGCCATCGGCCACCCGCGCGATGGCCGCGGCCTGCTGGATGCTGCGGATGCCAAAGCCCACGGTGCAGGGCAGATCGGTGATCGCCTTCACCCGCGCCATGGCGGCACGGACTTCCTCTTCCGGCACGGCCTTGGTGCCGGTCACGCCGGCCACCGAGACATAATAGAGATAGCCGCTGGCCCCATCGGCAATGCGCTTCAGCCGCGCCTCGTCGGTGGTGGGGGTGACAAAGCGGATCAGGTCCACGCCCTGCGCCTTGGCCGGCACGCGCAGCACCTCGTCTTCCTCGATCGGCAGATCCACCACGATCAGGCCATCGACGCCGGCCGCCGCCACATCGCGGGCGAAGCGCGCCGTGCCGTAGGCATGGATGGGATTGTAATAGCCCATCAGCACGATGGGCGTGACCGCGTCGGTTTTGCGGAATTTCTCCACCATCTTGAGCACCTTGGCCATGGTGGCGCCGGCTTTCAGGGCCCGTACCGAAGAGGCCTGCACCGCGGGACCGTCGGCCATGGGATCGGTGAATGGCATGCCCAACTCGATCACATCGGCGCCGCAGGAAGGAAGCTGCCCCAGAACGGCGAAGCTGGTCTCCATGTCCGGATCCCCGGCGGTGATGAAGGGCACGAAGGCGGCGCGTCCTTCCCGCTTCAGGCGGGCGAAGGTCTCCGAAAGCCGGCTCACAGCTTCTCTCCCAGCTTTTCGGCGACCGAGAAAATATCCTTGTCGCCACGACCCGACAGGCAGACCGCGATCAGTTCATCCTTGCGCATCTGCGGCGCCGTCTTCACCACATGGGCAATGGCGTGCGCGGATTCCAGCGCGGGAATGATCCCCTCCAGCTTGGAAAGCAGCATGAAAGCGTCCAGCGCTTCCTGGTCGGTGACCGAGAAATACTTCACGCGGCCGATATCCTTCAGCCAGCTATGCTCGGGTCCGACGCCCGGATAGTCCAGGCCCGCCGAGATGGAATGGGCCTCGATGATCTGCCCGTCCGCGTCCTGCAAAAGATAAGAGCGCGCGCCATGCAGCACGCCGGGCGAGCCCTTGGACAGGGTCGCGGCGTGGCGCGGCGTGTCCACGCCGTCGCCCGCGGCTTCCACGCCATGGATCGCGATATCGGCTTCATCCACAAAAGGATGGAACATGCCCGCGGCATTGGAGCCGCCGCCGACACAGGCCACCACCAGGTCGGGCAACCGCTTTTCCCGCTCCAGCATCTGCGCACGGGTCTCATTGCCGATCACGGTCTGGAAATCGCGCACCATGGCCGGATAGGGATGTGGTCCCACCACCGAGCCGATGATGTAGAAGGTGTCGTGAACATTCGCGACCCAGTCGCGCAGCGCTTCATTGGTCGCATCCTTCAAGGTGCGCGAGCCCGATGAGACGCCACGCACCTCGGCGCCCAGCAGGCGCATGCGGAACACGTTCGGCTTCTGCCGCTCCATATCCACCTCGCCCATATAGACAGTGCAGGGAAGACCGAAGCGCGCCGCCACCGTGGCGGTGGCCACACCATGCTGGCCGGCGCCGGTCTCGGCGATGATGCGGGTCTTGCCCATGCGCTTGGCCAGCAAGATCTGGCCCAGGCAATTGTTGATCTTGTGCGCGCCGGTATGGTTGAGGTCCTCACGCTTCAGATAGATCTTCGCGCCGCCCAGATGCGCGGTCAGCCGCTCGGCCAGATAGAGCGGGCTTTCACGGCCGACATAGTGCGTGAGCAGGTTCGACAGTTCGGCCTGGAATTGCGGATCGTTCTTGGCCACTTGATACGCCTTTTCCAGCGACAGGATCAGGGGCATCAGCGTCTCGGCGACAAAGCGGCCGCCATAGGCGCCGAAATGGCCGCTGGCATCGGGACCACTGCGCAAGGAGTTGGGAAGCTTGTTCATGCCTGTACCGGATGCCTGGTGGCCGTGATGAAAGACTGGATGCGCGCGGGATCCTTGACGCCGGGCGCGCTTTCCACGCCGGACGACACGTCCACCATTTTGGCGCCCGACAGTTCGATGGCGCGCGCGACATTGTCCGGATCGAGACCCCCGGCGAGGAACCAGGGCTTCGCAAAGCTGCGGCCCGCCAGAATCTTCCAGTCGAAGGTCGCGCCATGGCCGCCGGGGCGCTCCGCGCCCCTGGGCGCCTTGGCATCGAACATCAGAAAATCGGCGACACTCTCATATTCGGCGGCGGCGGCAAGATCGGATGCTTCCGCAACGGCCACGGCCTTGATGATGGGAATGCCGAATTTGGCACGGACATAGGCGACGCGCCGCGCCGCCTCCTTGCCATGAAGCTGCAGGAAATCGGGCGCCACCTGCGCCGCCACCGCGGCAAGCTGCTCGTCCGAGGGATCGGCCAGGAGGGTCACCACTTTCAGCTTGCCGCGCATCTGACGCGCCAGCTCGCGCGCCTGCGCGACATCCAGATTGCGCGGCGATTTGGGATGAAACACCAGCCCGCCATAGACGGCGCCAGCGGCAACCGCAGCGTCGACGGCCTCCGGAGTCGTAATCCCACAAATCTTCACGGCGACAGGGTTGACCATGGGCTGGGCTGTATGGCCCCCCCATTGCCGGAAATCAAGCAAGCCGGGGAACCGGGTTTAACTATCGGAAATGCCAAGGCTTTGGGCGATTTCTTGGGCCGCCTGGCCCGGGTCCTGGGCCGCGGTGATCGGCCGGCCGATCACCAATATGTCGGCGCCGGCGTCGCGCGCTTCGGCCGGGCCCATCACCCGCCGCTGGTCGCCGACCGCGGCGCCCGCCGGACGGATGCCCGGCACCACCAGCAGGAAATCCGGTCCCAGCTCGGCGCGCAATCGCGTGATCTCATGCGGCGAACACACCACGCCATCCAGACCCGCCTGCTGCGTCAGCGACGCCAGCCGCAGCACCTGATCGGCGACCGGCGGCGTCAAACCCACGGTCGGCAGGTCTTCATCCGAAAGGCTGGTCAGCATGGTGACCGCGATCAATTTGGTGGAGGGCGAGACGCTTTTCACCGCATCCAGCGCCGCCCGCATCATCGCGGCGCCGCCCTGGGCGTGGACGTTCAGGATCGAGACGCCAAGAGACGCAGCGGCGCGCGCCGCGCCCGCCACCGTGTTGGGAATGTCGTGATATTTAAGGTCCAGAAAGACCGGCAGGCCCATTTCGAGGAACGGCCGTACGCCATCCGGTCCGTGGGCATTGAAGAATTCCAGACCAAGCTTCAATCCGCCAACGGACGTGTGCACACGTTCCGCCAAGGCGCGGGCGTAATCGGGATCGGTTGTATCTAAAGCAACGTAGACGGGATTCACGCGTCCGGGTTACCGCCATTCAGCCGCTCGCGCAATTCCTTGCCGGTGCGGAAGAAAGGCGCACGCTTCTGGCCGACCGAAACCGGCTCGCCGGTGCGCGGATTGCGCCCCATGCGGCTGGGCCGCACCTTGACGCTGAAGGCGCCGAAACCGCGCAGCTCGACGCGATGGCCGTCCGCCAGCGCCTTGCTGATGGAATCCAGCACGGTCGTCACGATGCGCTCGACATCGCGATGGTAGAGATGCGGATAGCGGGCCGTCAGGCGCGCAACCAGTTCTGATTTGATCATCCCCAAGCCCCTTAAGGGACACACCCCGGCGGGTTGACCCGCATTGACCCCAATAACCTGTCAGCTAAGTCCTTGGTCGTCAACCGGAAGCACCTGAAAAACCAGACTTTTTTGGGCAAAGCCCCGCAATTTCGTCCGTAAACGATGCTTTTTTGGCGCATTTGCGGTTTTTCGGCACGACTTGCGCGGCTTCAGCGGGCAAGAGAAAGTCCCGCAGCCACTAAATACCGGGGGAGTCTGGGAAAATGAGAATTCGTCAGTTTGTTTTGGCTGCTGGGCTAGTTCTGTCTTCTGTGGCGGCGGTCCAGTCCGCCCCACCCAGGGAAACCTGGATCGGCGCCTGGGGATTTGTTCCCACCCCCTTGCCTCCGGGTCTCACTCCGCCGCTGACCGTGACAACACCGGCCCTTTCCAGCACAGTGGGATCCGAAGCTTGGAATTCACGTGACTTGAAGTCGCGGC
>JADMIO012752948.1_pt1 | contig 19237 bp, 19 predicted proteins | sample 8958161 | NCBI WGS metagenome assembly JADMIO01 (sample SAMN16585339, study PRJNA669376) | soil metagenome | isolation source: Crop rotation soil | place: USA: Cullars Rotation, Alabama | collected 2011
CTTTCCCGGCCCGGCGTCTGCGGAACAGGCGTCGGCGCGGCTTCACTTGGCGGGGCTTCCGTCACTTCGCCCGGCGCGGGGCCCGGCGCGGGCGCAGCCGCGAGCGTGGGCGCGCCCTCGATGTTTGAGAGGAGCGAGGCGTGCGGCGCGCGCTCGCCGAAGCGGAGCGTGCGCTGCCAGGAGCGTACGAAGTCCTGCGCGGTGACGGGGTCGCCGTTCGTCCAGCGCGCACCTTCGCGCAGGTGGAACGTCCAACGCCGCCCGCTGTCGGCCGACTCCCAGCGGCTCGCGACCGCGGGGACGGGTCGAAGCGTCCCCGGCTCGTAGTCGGTCAGTCCTTCGTAGAGCGCGCGCACGGCGTCTGTGTCGGGCGGCGCGGCGGCGCGCGCCGGGTCAAAGACCTTCGGCAGCCCGCCGTCGCTCCAGCGAAACTCCTGCGTGGCCGGCGGCGCGACCCTTCCATAAAAGCGCTCGCCCTTCTCGTCCCTGAAGCAACCGCTGAAGACGAGCGAGCAGCAGACGGCAAGCAACAGCCACAGCCTCAACCCGCGCGCATACGCGAACCGCGCGCGGCGACCGCGACGCTCGCTCGCGCGACGCTTGATTTTTGTGACGTCTGCTTTCATCAACTCTCGGACGTTCGGCGCGTGTCGTGCTCGTCGGCCAGCTTCCGCAACTCGGCGTAGACCTCCGCGGTCTGACGACGCGTGTCATCGAAACCCTCGGAGGTGTCTATCCGGAAATCGGCGTGGCGCAACTTCTCCTCCTGCGACATCTGCGCGGCGATTCGCGAGCTGGCCTCGTCGCGCGTGAGACTGTTGCGGCGCATCAGACGTTCGAGCTGCACCTCGGGGCGACAGTGGACGACAATGAGCCTGTCAAAACGTCTGTACCCGCCCGACTCGATCAGCAGCGCCGCGTCCACGATGCCGATGCTGCGCGGGTCTTCCTGCGCCCAGCGGCGCATCAACTCGTCCTGCTCGGCGATGATGAGCGGGTGGAGAATCGAGTTTATAAGCTCGCGCTTCTCCGGGTCGCTGAAGATGACTTCGCTGACGCGCGCGCGGTCGAGCGTCCCGTCGGAGCGGAGCACCCACTCGCCGAACGCCTCGACTATCCTGCGCAATCCCACGCCCCCCGGCTCTACCACACGCCGCGCCACCTGGTCGGCGTCCACGACGCGGCAACCCATCTCGGCCAGCAGCCCCGAGACGAAGGACTTCCCCACCGCGATTGAGCCTGTCAGTCCGACACGAAGCATAAGATAGTAGACAGTAGTCAGTAGCCAGTAGAAAAGCAGTCGTAGTCCAGTCGTCCGTGTATCAGCGGCGACGACCGCGACGCGGAGCGCTACTGTCTACTGTCTACTCTTCTTCGGCGCGCGGCCTCGACCGTGTTTCTCATCAACATGGCGACGGTGAGCAGGCCGACGCCGCCGGGAACGGGTGTCAGGCGACCGGCAATTCGCTCGACTTCCGCCGGGTGTACGTCGCCGACGAGCGTGTAGCCGCGCTCGCGGAGCGCCTTCAGGCGGCGCGGCGCTTCGTCGCCGAAAAGCGAGGAGACTTCCTGCTCGTCGGTCACGCGGTTCATCCCGACGTCAACGACGACCGCGCCGGGCTTGACGTGCTCGCCGCGTACGAAGCCGGGTCGGCCGATGGCGACGACGAGGATATCCGCCTCGCGCGTCACGGAGGGCAGGTCGCGCGTGCGCGAATGACAGATGGTCACGGTCGCGTCGCGCTGTAAGAGAAGCTCCGCGACGGGGCGGCCGACGATGTTGCTCCGCCCGACGACGCAGACGCGCGCGCCCTTTATCTCGACGCCCTCGCGCACGAGCAGCTCGACGACGCCGGCCGGCGTGCAAGGAAGGAGCGAGGGGTGGCGCTGTATCATGCGGCCGACGTTGATGGGGTGAAAGCCGTCCACGTCCTTCGCGGGATCAATGGCCTCGATGACGGCCGCCTCGTCCATGTGCTTTGGGAGCGGGAGTTGGACGAGAAGGCCGTCCACGTCTTCGCGCCGGTTGAACTCCGCTATCATTTCGAGGAGACGGGAAGCTTCCGTGTCGGCGGGCAGCGGGTGATGTTCGGAGGCGAGCCCCAACTCCTCGCACGTGCGAACCTTGTTGCGCACGTAGACGGCCGAGGCCGGGTCGTCGCCGACCAGAACGGTGACGAGACGCGGCCGGACGCCGTGCTCCTGCACCAGCCGCGCGGCCTCTTCGGCCGCCTCGCGCTTGATCTCGGCGGCCACGCGCGCGCCGTCGAGCTTGCTCGCCTTCGAGTTCGCGTTCGCCTGTGCTGTTGTTTCCATCGGAGGTTGCCCGACATCCTAGCACAACTCTCGGGCCGCGCGTGACAGTGGCCGCCCGTGCGGTTGCGCCCCGCGCCCGCGTCGTTACACAATCCACGCATGAACCCTTCCCCGCGACGCCCCCGAGCGCTTTCACGAAAAACTTTCGCGCTCCTCTTCTCCACCGCACTCTGCCTGAGCGCGTGCGCCGGGAAGCCCGCAGAGGAGGGGCGACGCTACGAGTTTAAGGGCCACGTCATCTCGGTTGACAGCGTGAAAGGCGAGGCTAAGGTTGAGCACGAAGACATACGCGACTTCATGCCTTCGATGACGATGGACTTTCCCATCCGCGACGCCGAGGCGCTCAAGGTTCTGGAGCCCGGCGACGGCGTGCAGGCCACGCTTGTCGTCACGGACGACGCCTACTGGCTCGAAGGTGTCGCCGTCACGAAGACCGTTCAGCGCGCCGGCACACCCGGCAATGACGTTGTGACGACATTCGACGGCTCAGCGCCGCCCGCCGCAGGCGCACGCGAGCCGAAGCCGGGCGACGAGATGCCCGACGTGAAGCTAATCAACCAGGACGGCCGACCCTTCAACACGCGCCAGCTCAAAGGCCGTGCCCTCGTCGTCACCTTCATCTACACGCGCTGCCCTCTGCCCGACCAGTGCCCGCTGATGAGCGCCAACTTCGCGCAACTCAACGCCGACGCGGAGCTTCGGAAGAAGGCGCGCCTGCTAAGCGTCACGCTCGACCCGGAGTTCGACAAGCCGGAGGTGCTCCGTTCTTACGCCGCGACCTACACCGGCGGCAAGTTCGACAACTGGGACTTTGCAACCGGCGCCCCGGCCGACGTCAGACGCTTCGCGGAGTTCTTCGGCCTCATCTACAAGGCCGAGGGCAATCAAGTCATCCACTCGCTCCGCACCGCTGTTGTCGGGGCGGACGGCAGGCTCGTCAAAATCTATCGAGGGAACGAGTGGAAGCCGGAAGAGGTGTTGAGCGATTTAAAGTCTCTGCCACCGGCGTGACGGTTCTTCACCACAGAGACACAGAGGACGCGGAGGGGGCACAGAGAATCTTAACTCTGTGCCCCCTCCGCGTCCTCTGTGTCTCTGTGGTGAACTCTACAAGCGCAAACCGCGAGACGAAAAAACTCAGCCCTTCAGCTTCCGAATCTCCTCGGTCAGCGCGGGGACGACTTCAAACAAGTCGCCGACGATGCCGTAGTCGGCGATGTCGAAGATGGGCGCCTCGGCGTCCTTGTTGACGGCGACGATGGTGCCCGCGTTCTTCATCCCGACGAGATGCTGGATGGCGCCCGAGATGCCGAGCGCGATGTAGAGCTTCGGCGCGACCGTCTGACCCGACGAGCCGATCTGCCGGTCAATCGGGAGCCAGCCCGCGTCGCAGATGGGGCGCGAGGCCGCGATGTCGCCGCCGAGCAACTCGGCCAGCTTCTCCGCCAGCGCGATGTTCTCCTGACTCTTGATGCCGCGGCCGACGGCGATGATGACGTCGGTCTTCGTCAAGTCAACCGCCTGCTTCACCTCCTGGAACGGTGCCTCGGGCTGCATCCGCACCTCGCCGACCTCTACGGCCATGGACTCGACCGCCACCGCGTCGCCGCGCTCGGCCTGGTCGCCGCGATACGCGCCCGACTGGAAGGTCGCGAAGACCGCGCCCTCGCCGGAGGCTGTGACGTCGGCGTCCATCTTGCCCTGAAAGAGACGGCGCGTGAACGTGACCTTGCCGCCCTCGGCCTTCATGCGGATGCAGTCGCTCACCAGCCCCTTGCCAAAGCGCGCGGCGAGCTTTGGCGCGAAGTCGCGCACCAGATACGTGTGCGGAAAGATGACGTATTGCGGGTCGCGCGCGCGCACCACCTGCTCGAAGGCGTCGGCGTATGCGTCGGGCGTGTAGTCGGCGAGCTTCGGGTTCTCGGCCGAGACGACGCCGGCCACCTTGAAGCCAGCGACCTCGCCCGCGAGCGAGGCGTCCGCGCCCAGCACAATCGCCGTCACCTCCTGCCCCGTGCCCGCCGCCAACTGCTGCGCCGCCGCCACGGCCTCGAAGGAGACTTTGTTGATGGCACCCTGCCGGTGCTCGATGAAGACAAGGATTCCGTTGGACATAAGTTTTAGTAGACAGTAGTCAGTAGTCAGTAGTAGAGCCTTCGTTATTTTGAACCGTCCAGATGTCAGAGTCAGCAACCGTCACGCAGAGCGCTACTGGCTACTGCCTACTGTCTACTGACTACTTCAAAACACCCTCGCCTCGGTGCGAAGTTTCTCCGCAAGCTGGGCGGCGCCCTTCTTCGCGTCGCCGTCGCCGAGGAACTGGGTCTGCTTCTGTTTGAGCGGAAGGTAGATGCGCTCGACCGTCTGGAACTCGCCCTCGCCGGCGGCGATTGACGGCTGGACTTCGCGAATCTCCTTCTTCTTCGCCGCCATGATGCCCTTGAGCGTGGCGTAGCGAATCTGGCTGATGCCCGACTGGATGGTCAGCAGCGCCGGAGTCTGCATCGTGTACCACTGATACCAGCCGCTCTCCAACTCGCGCTTGACGCGCAACTGCTCGCCCGAGTAATCAACCTCGATGACGATGGTCGCGTGCGGCAGCCCCAGCAGCTCGGCGACGATGACGCCCGTCTGCCCGTAGCCGTGATCGTCGGACTGAAGTCCGGCCAGGACGAGGTCGGGCGACTCGCCGCGAACCGCCTCGGCCAAGACCTTCGCCGTCGCGTACGGCCCGGCCTGCCCGAAGTCGTCGGCCACGACGTGAATCGCGCGGTCGGCGCCGCGCGCGAGCGCGTCCTTGATGACAGACTTCGCACGCTGCGGGCCGAGGCAAGCGACGACGACCTCGCCGCCCTTCTTCTCCCTGAGCCGCAAAGCCTCTTCGAGCGCGTACCCGTCCGACTCGTTCACCTGAAAGGAGAGGTCGCCCTCCTCCACCCATTTACCGTCCCCGCGCACGCGCAGAATGGCATCCCCGTTCGGGACTTGCTTCATTAAGATGACGATTTTCATGATTGGTCAGTAGACAGTAGGCAGCAGGCAGATGGCAGTAGCTCCGCTTAACGGAAGTTGAAAGGTTATTCCAAAAGGTTCGACAATTGGGATTTCAACTGCCCACTGCCATCTGCCTACTGCCTACTCTCCTTCAAATCTTTTAAAAAGCAGCGCGGCGTTGGTGCCGCCGAAGCCGAAGCTGTTTGAGAGCGCGTAGTCGAGTTGCGCCTCGCGCGGCTCGTTGGGGACGTAGTCGAGGTCGCACTCGGGGTCAGGGTTGACGTAGTTGATGGTCGGCGGAAGCCGTCCTTCGTGGATGGCGAGCACGGAGAAGACCGCCTCGATGCCGCCCGCCGCGCCGAGCAGGTGTCCCGTCATGGACTTGGTCGAGCTGACCGCGAGCCGGTCGGCGTGCTCGCCGAAAGTCTTCCGGATGGCGAGCGTCTCGAACTTGTCGTTGTACGGCGTCGAAGTCCCGTGCGCGTTGACGTAGCCGACCTGCTCGGGCGAGACGCCCGCGTCCTTCAAGGCCATCGTCATCACGCGCACCGCGCCCGAGGCTGTCTCGTCGGGCATCGTGATGTGGAAGGCGTCGGCGGTCATCCCGTAGCCGACCACCTCCGCGTAAATCTTCGCGCCACGCGCGCGCGCAAACTCCAACTCTTCGAGAATCAAGAGCCCCGCGCCCTCGCCGATGATGAAGCCGTCGCGGTCGCGCTCGAAGGGGCGCGAGGCGTGCGTGGGGTCGTCGTTGCGCGTCGAGAGCGCGCGCATCGCGGCGAAGCCCGCCACGGACATCGGCGTGATGGCCGACTCGGCGCCGCCGCAGATCATCACGTCGGCGTCGCCGCGCTGGATGATCTTGAAGCTGTCGCCGATGGCGTGCGCGCCCGCCGAGCAGGCCGTGGCCGTCGCCGAGTTCGGCCCCTTCGCGCCGAAGCGGATGGAGACCTGCCCGGCGGCGAGGTTGACGATGGCCGAAGGGATGAAGAAGGGCGAGACGCGTCCCGGCCCGTCGTTCAGGAGCTTCTCGTGCTCGCGCTCGATAGCCCAGAAGTCGCCGATGCCGCTGCTGATGTAGGTGCCGATGCGATAGGACACCTCGTCGCCGTAGCGTTCGGCCAGCTTCTGCCCGGGCTCGACGAGCCCCGAGGCGTAGACGGCCTCGTCGGCGGCGGCGATGGCGAAGTGGATGAAGGCGCCCATCTTGCGCGCCTCCTTCTTCTCGACAAATTTCAGCGGGTCGAAGTTCCTGACCTCGGCGCCGATCTTGACGGAGAACTTCGAGGTGTCGAACTTCTCGATGTAACCGACCCCGCTGCGCCCCGCCATCAGCGCGCCCCAGGTGTCGGCCACGGTGTTCCCGCACGGCGTGACGAGGCCGAGCCCCGTGACCACAACGCGACGTTTCAAAGCTTCTGCTCCTCCGAAGGACTGCCGACCGGGGCGGCGACCGCCCGGCCGCCACGGCCAACCTTTGCGCGTGCGCTCCTACAGACGCGCCGCGCGCGCGCCGCCCCGAAAGGCGGGCCGGGGCGTTCGGCCCTCCCCGACCCGGACGGCGAGGCCGCCCGGCTACTTGCCCTTCGCCTGGTGCTGGTCTATGTAGTTGTAGGCGTCGCGGACGCTCTGAATCTTCTCGGCGTCCTCGTCCGGAATCTCGATGCCGAACTCCTCCTCGAAGCGCATGACCAGCTCAACCGTGTCCAGCGAGTCGGCGCCGAGGTCGTCTATGAAACGCGCGTTCGGCGTAACCTCGTTCTCGTCCACGCCCAACTCGTCAATGATGATCTGCTTAACTTTTGCCTCAATCTCCGAATCGGCCATTATTCCTGCTCCTCTGTGTCTGAAGTTGAAAACCTGAAATCTTACGTGCCCCGGCCTCAGCCGCCCGCGGCCGCCTGCTGCCCGCCGTCGGCGCCCTCGTTTAAGGACGCGCGCGTCGCCTCAAGGCTCGCCGCGTCCTCGACGTTGAGGCCGCGCGCCTGCGGCGCGGTCTGGCGGACGAGGCCGGTCAGAACCTTCCCCGGCCCGACCTCGACGAAAGTGTCCACGCCCGCGCGCGCCAGAAGCTCGATTGACTCGCGCCAGCGGACGGGGGACGAGACCTGACGGACTAACGCGGCGCGCGCCTCCGCGCCCGTGCGGATGAGAGCCGCGTCCACGTTCGTCACGAGCGGCACGCTCAAATCCTTGAACTCGATGGAATCCAAATCCGCCGCCAGACGCTCCTGCGCGGGCAACATCAGCGCGCAGTGGAACGGGGCGCTCACCTTGAGCGGGATGGCGCGCTTGGCGCCGCGCTCCTTCAAAATCGGGATGGCGCGCTCGACCGCAGCCGCCGAGCCCGCGATGACGATCTGGCCGGGCGAGTTGACGTTCGCCGGGCTGCAAATCTCGCCCTCGTGCGCGGCCTCTTTGCAGGCGGCCTCGACCATCTCGAAGTCTCCGCCGAGGACGGCGGCCATCGCGCCCGCGCCGACGGGGACGGCCTCCTGCATGTAGCGCCCGCGCTTGCGTACGACCTGCACGGCGTCCTTCAACGTGAGCGCGCCCGCCGCCACCAGCGCCGAGTACTCGCCGAGACTGTGTCCCGCGACGAAGTCCGGGCGCGGCAGCCCCGCGGCCTCCGCCGCGCGCAACGCCGCTACCGAAGTTGTCAAAATCGCCGGCTGCGTGTTCTCGGTCAACTGCAAATCTTCCACCGGCCCCTCGAAGCACAGGCGCGAGAGCGCGAACCCGAGCGCCTCGTCGGCCTCCTCGAAGACCGCGCGCGCCTCCGCCGACGCTTCGGCCAGCTCGCGCCCCATGCCCGGCGCCTGCGAGCCCTGACCCGGAAAGATGAAAGCTAAAGACATAACAGACTGACTACCACTTAATCAGAGCGCCGCCCCACGTGACGCCGCCGCCGAAGGAGGCGAGCAGCACGAGGTCGCCCTCCGAGACCTTGCCCGCCTCGATGCACTCGTCGAGCGCGATGGGGACGGAGGCCGAGGAGGTGTTGCCGTGATACGCGATGTTCGAGTAGACGATGGAGCCGTCCACGTTCAGCCTCGACGCGACGGCGTCCGTGATGCGCTGGTTCGCCTGATGCGGGATAAAGAGCTTGACGTCTTCGGGCTTGTACCCGGCCTCGTTCAATACCTCGTTTGAGACGTCGGCCATCGAGCGGACGGCGATCTTGAACAGCTCGTTCCCCTTCATCTTGAAGTAGTGCAGCCCCTGCGAGAGCGTCTCGGCCGTCGGGCGGATGCGCGTGCCGCCGCCCGGCGAGTAGAGCTGCTCGGCGAAACGTCCGTCGGAGTAGATTCTGGTGGAGAGGATGCCTCGGTCGCCCTCGGCCGGGCCGAGGACGGCTGCGCCCGCGCCGTCGCCGAAGAGGATGCAGGTCGAGCGGTCGGTGAAGTCCACGTAGCGTGTCAGGACTTCGGCCCCGATGACGAGCGCGTAGCGCGTCTGCCCGGAGCGTATCATCTGGTTGGCCATCGTCAGCCCATAGAGAAAGCCCGAGCAGGCGGCGGCGAGGTCGAAGGCGGCGGCGCGGTTCGCGCCCAGCTCGGCCTGGATGAGACAGCCCGTCGAGGGCAGAATCTGGTCGGGTGAGACCGTGGCGCAGATGATGAGGCCGATGTCGCTGGGGTCAATGCGCGCGCGCTCGATGGCCTTGCGCGCGGCGGCGACGGCGAAGAGCGAGGTGTACTCGCCTTCGGCGGCGCGGTGGCGCTCCTTGATGCCCGTCCGCGTGGTGATCCACTCGTCGGAGGTCTCGACCATCCGCTCCAGCTCGGCGTTGGTCAGGATACCTTCCGGGTAGGCGCGCCCCGTGCCGAGTATTGTCGCTCTCAAGTCTGCCATCAACCTGCCTGCTTTCTCCGATTTCCTGAGAACATATCACAAAGGCGCGGGGGCGCTAAGTGTGCTCACTCGGCGGCGACGCGCAGCGCGACCGACTCGCGCGCGTTCGTCTCGGCGATGCCGCGCTCGATACGCTCCTGCGCGCTGTGCTCGGAAAACTCTTTCACGTTGCGGATGGCGTTGCGGATGGCGCGCGCGTTCGAGCTGCCGTGCCCGACGACGACTATCTTCCGCACGCCGAGCAGAGGCGCGCCGCCGTACTCCGCGTAGTCGAGCCGCTTCTTCAGATTCTGGAAGGCCGGCCGCGCCAGCACCGCCCCCGTCTTCGTGATGACCGAGGCCGAAAGCTCCCGCTTGATGAGCGAGATGACCGCGTCCTGCAAGCCCTCGGAGAGCTTGAGGATGACGTTGCCCGTGAAGCCGTCGGTGACGATGACGTCCACCTCGCCCGAGAAGACGTCGCGCCCCTCGACGTTGCCGACGAAGTTCAGGCTCTGCAAGTCGCGCATCAGCGGGAAGGCTTCCTTCGTCAGGTCGTTGCCCTTGGCCTCTTCCTCGCCGATGCTCATCAGGCCGACGGCCGGCCGCTGTGTCCCCAGAACCGAGCGCGAATAAGCGTCGCCCATGATAGCAAACTGCGCCAGGTGGTGCGCCTTGCACTCGGAGTTCGCGCCGACGTCGAGCAGCATCGTCGGCCGCCCCGACTTGGTCGGCAGAAGCGCGGCCAGCGCCGGACGGTCAACGCCGGGCAGCATCCCGATGACCATCTTGGCCGTCGCCATCGCCGCGCCGGTGTTCCCCGCCGAGACGAAGCCGTCGGCGCGCCCCTCGGCGACGATCTTTGCGCCCACGCGCATCGAGCTTTTGCGCTTGCGGCGGACGGCCGTCGCCACCGCCTCGTCCATCGCGATGAACTCGGGCGCCTCGACAAAGTCCACGCCCTTGTCGCCGTCTTTGCGCCAGCCGCAGCGGCGCAGTTCCTTCTCGACGACCTCGCGCTGACCGACAAGGACGACGCCGACGCCGAGGTCTCGCGCGGCGGCGAGCGCGCCGTCAATCTCGGGGTGCGGCGCGCGGTCGCTGCCCATGGCATCAACCACGACTTTGCCGGTCAGTTGGGCTTGTCTCATCAAACGGCTTTCGCGGCGGCCGTCACTCTTGCTGACGCGTCCACCGGGTCGGACAGAAGTCTTCGCGCCCGGTCCCGCCGCGGATAGGACGGGACTGTAGGCGCTCAGACCTCCTGCTCGACCTTAACCACCTGACGGCCGTTGTAGAATCCGCACTTCGCGCAGACGCGGTGCGGCATGCGCGGCTCCTGACAGTTCTCGCAGAGCACGGTCTGCGGCGCGCGCAGCGCGTCGTGTGCGCGACGCTGGCGCGTGCGCGACTTTGAGTGGCGACGTTTTGGATTAGGCATTTTATAACTCCTCTTGAATGGTGAACGTTAAACGTAAATGGTGATGCTAGCCTCTAAAGTCAGAGCGACGGAGCCCGCCGTTACCTATTCACCATTGCTTCCCTTTTTCAATTCGGCGAGCGCCGCCCAGCGCGGGTCAACCTCGCCCTGAACGCAGGAGCAAGTCCCCGTGTTCAGGTTGGCCCCACACTTCATGCAGAGCCCCTTGCAATCCTCACGGCACAGGTGGCGCGAGGGGAGCGCCAGCAGAATCTGCTCGCGCACCAGCTCGTCCAAATCCACCGCGTCGCCCTCGTAAGACGAGAGCAGCAAATCTTCGGCCGCCAACTCGACGTTCTCGGCCTTCACGGCCTCGACCTCCTGCGGGATAAAGGAGGTGTCGAATTCGACCGCGAGCGGGGCGCGCTCGGGCGCGGCGCAGCGGTCGCACAAAAGCTCGACCTCGGTCTTTATCTCGCCACGCAGACGCACCTGCTGCCCCTTGCGCGTCGCGCCGCCGCGGACGGCCGCGTCCGTCAAGACACGCGCGCCCTCCTCTTCGAGGTCTATCTCCTCCGGGCGGTACGTGTGCTCGAAGGGCGTGGCGGTCGCCGTCAGATTTTCAACCTCTATCCGCAAGACTCAACCCCCTCGGTCAGGCGCGGCGCCACGGGCGCGTTCGGCGCAAAAGTTGCAATTATAACGGCCAGAACGAAAGTGTCAACGCGCCGCGACGTCTTCGAGGGCGTCTTCGAGCAGCGCCGCCGCCACGCGCGCGTCGCCGCCGGTCAGCAGCCGACGCCGCCCACGCCCTTTCGCCCCGAAAAGGTCCGGGGCGCGAAGCTCCGCCGCACGCGCCGGGCGGCCTTGAGTTTCGCCACGCAACTCGTGCGCGTTGTTGGCGCGCGCGAGGTCGAAGGCACGGCCGGCCTCCTTTTTCTCTTCGAGGCGCGTGTGGACGAGCCCGAGCAGGTAGAAGGCGGAGCCGTATTTCTCGTCGAGCCCGACGGCCTTTGTCAGGTGACGCAACGCCGTGCGGTCGCGCCCGAGCTGAAAGTTGGCGAGGCCAAGCAGGTAGTGCGCCTCCGGCCCCGGGCGCGCCGCGAGTGCGCGCTTGAACTCCGTGAGTGCGCCCTTCCAGTCCGACTCGGCGGCCGAAAGGCGTCCGAGCGCACAGTGCGCTGCGAACGAGGGGTCGAGCGCGCTCGCTGCCTCGGTCAGAAGCTCGCGCGCACGTTCCGCTTCGCCCTCGTCGCCGCAGGCGAGCCCGAGCAGCAGACGCAGACGCGCGTTCGACGGGTCGGCGTCGAGCGCACGCGAGAAGTAGTCGCGCGCAGGCGCGGTGCGACCCTTGCGGTAAAGCTGCACGCCGAGAAAGTGGTTGAGCGGGCCGTTGTCGGGCGAGAGGGCGGCTGCGCGTTCGAGCCCCCGCACACACGCGGCCACGCGCCCCTTCTCCAACTCGCCGAAGCCTTCGCGGACGAGTTTGCTGAAAAGCTCGCGCTCGTCGCCCGTGTAGTGTTTGAGCACCAGCTCACGCAGCCCGCCCACTCCCGTGGGTCGCGATTCCTCCTCGCCCGGCTCCCGCTTCCGCCGCTCGCGCCAGAGTGCCGCCAGCCGCCGCGGGTTGATGACGCCCGCCTCGCCCAACACAGTGATAAGCGTGTCCAGAAGCTCGTGGTCAAAGTAGGCCGAGCGCGACTGCTTGAGCATCAGCTCGGCCATCTTCTCCAACTTGTCTATGACGCGCGAGATGTTGTTCTCGATGGCGGTGACGCGTTCGAGCAGGTGCTCCTCCATTCCGCCGGCCGTGCCGCGCCCCTCGAAGCGCGCCGCCGAAGGCTCGACCAGAAGCATCAGGCGCGTGCCGCACTGACCGCACAGGTCTTCGCCCAGGTCGTTTGGCGACTTGCAGCGCTGGCAGAAGATTTTCCCTCGGACGTTAGACATCGCCGTCAATAATAACGCGCGCGCGGGACTGCTCCGAGCCCCGCGCGCGCCTTCAGCCTTTGGTTAATACTCGTAGAAGCCGCGCCCGCTCTTGCGCCCGAGCCAACCGGCGTCCACGTACTTTTTGAGCAGAGGGCACGGGCGATACTTCGGGTCGCCCAGCTCCGTGTGCAGCACGTTGAGGATGGCGAGGCAGACGTCGAGGCCGATGAAGTCGGCGAGCGTCAGCGGCCCCATCGGGTGATTCATCCCGAGCTTCATGATGCCGTCTATGGACTCGCGCGTGGCGACGTTCTCGTAGAGGGCGAAGATGGCCTCGTTAATCATCGGCATCAGCACGCGGTTCGAGACGAAGCCGGGCGAGTCGTTACACTCCAGCGCGGTCTTCCCCATCTTCTCCGTCAGCTCGCGCGTGCGTGCCCACGTCTCGTCCGAGGTGGCGATGCCGCGGATGACCTCGACCAGCTTCATGACGGGGACGGGGTTCATGAAGTGCATCCCGATGACCTTGTCGGGGCGCCGCGTGGACGCGCCGAGTTTGGTGATGGAGATGGAAGACGTGTTCGAGGCGAGGATGGCGTCGGCGCCGCAAGCTTCGTCGAGCGCGCGGAAGACTTCGCGCTTGGCTTCGAGGCTCTCGGTGATGGCCTCGATGACGAAGGCGGCGCCCGACAAATCGGACAGCTCGGTTGTCGTCCGTATGCGTCCGAGGATGGCGCGCTTCTCCTCCTCCTTCAGACGCTCCTTGTCCACGTCGCGCTGGAGGCTGCGGTCAATCGCCGTCATCCCGCGTTGCAAAAACTCGTCCTTGACGTCGCGCAGCACGACGTCGTAGCCGGCACGCGCCGCGACCTGCGCGATGCCGTTGCCCATCGTGCCCGCGCCGACGACTCCGATAATCTCAGACACTTCGTTTCGGCTCCCTCGAAGGATTTACTGCCCGCGCCAATCAGGCGGCTGCGGCGGCGGGACGTAGTCGCGCGGGCGGCTCGCCTGCGCGGTGCGCTGCGCGTCCCAGTCGTACATGTTCGCGTCGCGCAGGTGCGGCGCGTTCCAGCCCTGCTGCCCGGCCATCTGGCCGCCGCGCTGGTGGAAGCCCTCGTTCTGCCCGAACAGGAACCAGAAGGTATAGACGCACAGCGCCGTCCCGAACGGGAAGTTCATCGCCTCGATGCACGCGGCGATGATGCTCATCACCTTCGCCCAGCTCTTGCGCTTGAGCATCGCGTAGCCCGCGAGAATCGAGGGCAGCCCGAAAATCACCCCCAGCACGGCCATCAGCAGACCCATGATGCCGAAGAAGGCCGCCAGTCCCGGCGGCGCGTTCGGGTCGGCCGCGCCGAGTGCCCACACGGGGATGAAGAAGAGGCCGACGATGACCATTAACACGAAGGTGAAGCCGCCGTAGATGAGGTGCATGATGCCGATGACTTTGTTGTGATCCTGGGGGGTCATTTGGGGACTCCGTTTCTCACGCCGTCCTTTTAGCGCTCGACCGCCAGCGCGACGGCATTGCCGCCGCCGAGACAGAGCGCGGCGATGCCGCGTCGCGCGTCGCGGCGTTTCATCTCGTAGAGCATCGTCGTCAGCAGGCGCGAGCCCGACTGACCGATGGCGTGGCCGAGCGCGACCGCTCCGCCGTTGACGTTCACCTTCTCGGGGTCGAGCCCCAGCTCGCGGATGATGGCGATGGCCTGCACCGAGAACGCCTCGTTGAGTTCAATCAGGTCAACCTCGTTGAGCGACCAGCCCGCCTTCCGCAGAACCTTCCGGATGGCCTCGACCGGCGCCATCATCACCAGCTCGGGCTGGATGCCCGAGGTCGCCTGCGCCGCCACGCGCGCCAGAGGCTCGATGCCCAACTGACGCGCGCGCTCCTCCGACGTGACGACCAGCGCCGACGCGCCGTCGTTGACGCCGGGCGCGTTGCCTGCCGTCACCGTCCCCGAATCCTTGAAGGCCGGACGAAGCTTGGCGAGCGCTTCGAGCGACGTGTCCTCGCGCACGGGCTCGTCCGTGTCGAAGACTAGGCCCTGGCCCTTCTTCTGCGGAATCTCGACGGGGAGAATCTCGTCCTTGAACTTCCCGGCCTTGATCGCCGCCGCGGCCTTGCGGTGCGAGTTGAACGCGTACTCGTCCTGCTCCTCGCGCGTCACGCCGTAGCGCTCGGCGACGACCTCGCCCGTGTTCCCCATGTGATAGTTCTCGAACGCGCACCACAGCCCGTCGTGAATCATCGAGTCCACGAGCTTGCCGTCGCCCATCCGCAGCCCCTCGCGCGCGGCCTTGAGCAGATAGGGCGTGTTCGACATGGACTCCATCCCGCCCGCGACGACCACTTCGGCGTCGCCGAGTTGGACGCCCTGCGCGGCCATCATCACGGACTTCAGACCCGAGCCGCAGACCTTGTTGATGGTGACGGCCGAGACGCCGAACGGGATGCCGCCGTGCAGCGCCGCCTGCCGCGCGGGGTTCTGTCCCAGCCCGGCCTGCACGACGCAGCCCATGATGACCTCGTCCACGTCCTCGACCGCGACGCCCGCGCGCCTGACCGACTCGCGCACGACCAGCGCGCCGAGCTGCGTTGCGGTGAACCCTTTGAGCGCGCCGAGGAACTTCCCCGTCGGCGTGCGCGCCGCGCTGATGATGACCGCCTCTCTCCTGTCGGGCATGACTACTCCCCTTCCTCCACGCGCGCCGAGCGAGCGCCGTTCACATAGTTAAGTAATATGATTTCGTTGACCAAAGTTCGATTATACGTTGGCTCGGGGGGGTGTCAAGCAAGGGATTCGGCCGTGTCGGCGGCGTCGTTGAAAAGCCTCCCGACGCGGTGCTAGACTCGGCCCCGCCTTTAATTTTCGCCACGCGGGAGTTGCCCCGGAGAAAGTCTTCCCTCGCCGTCATTCTATGCAAGCACTCATACTCGCAGGCGGCAAGGGGACGAGGCTGAGACCCTTGACGGTCTACACGCCGAAGCCGGTCGTCCCCGTCTGCAACCGTCCCTTCCTGCTCTACCAGCTCGACACGCTCCGGCGCGCGGGCGTCACCGACGTCACGCTCTCGCTCTCCTACCAGCCGCACAAGATCGAGCAGCAGCTCGGCGACGGCCTGGACTACGGCGTCAAGATCAACTACACGGTCGAGCCGCAGCCGATGGGGACGGCCGGCGCCTACAAGTTCGCCGAGGACGTCATCCGCGAGCCGACCGTCGTCCTGAACGGCGACATCGTCACCGACCTCGACCTGAAGGCCGCCATCCGCGAGCACGATGCGCGCGGCGCGGTCGCCACGGTCGTCCTCGCGCCGGTCGAGAACCCTTCGGCCTACGGCATGGTCGAGGCCGGCGAGGACGGGCGCGTCACGCGCTTCGCCGAGAAGCCCGGCGCGGACGAGTGCGTCGTCAACACCATCAACGCCGGCACGTACATCCTCGACCCGAAGGTGCTCGACTTCATCCCCGAGGGCGAGACCTACTCCTTCGAGTACGGACTCTTCCCAGACCTGCTCGCACGCGGCGAGAAGTTCTACGCGCACGTCCCCGAGTCGGCCTACTGGATGGACATCGGCGCGCCCTCGCGCTACCTGCGTGTCCATCACGACATCCTCGCGGGGCGTGTCCGCGGCGTGCAGCTCGGGAACCGGCGCGGCGACTCGGACATCGCGACGCACGCCGAGATAGACTCGCTCTCGCTCATCGCCGACGGCTGCACCATCAAGCCCGGCGCGCAGGTCATCAACTCCGTGCTCGGCGAGGGCGTCCACGTCGAGGAGAAGGCGCGCATCGAGAACTCGGTCATCTGGCCGCACACGCGCATCGGCGCGGGCGCGCACGTCTCTGACGCGGTGGTCGGACGCGGCTGCCACGTCGGCCGCGCGGCGCAGGTCGGCGCGGGCGCGGTGCTCGGCGACAAGACGAGTCTCACCGATTACACGCAGACCGGGGGCGCCCTGTGATGCACCGCCGCGAGCATCCCACGCCGATACGCTTCGGCACCGACGGCTGGCGCGCCGTCATCGGCGACGAGTTCACCTTCGAGAACGTCGAGCGCGTCGCGCAGGCTTACGCCGAGTTCCTGCTGCGCCCCGCGACAAACGAAACGGCGCTTGATGAAAGCATCGCCCACGGACGTCAGCACGGGGACGAAGTACACGCACACTCTCATCCTCACGCACGCGCCGACGAGTCGCACACGCGACCGCACGTCGTCGTCGGCTACGACCGGCGCTTTCTCTCCGAGCGTTTCGCCACCCGCGCGGCCGAAGTCCTCGCGGGTAACGACGTCGAAGTCTCGCTCTCCGACACGGACGTGCCCACGCCGCTCGTCTCGTGGGCGGTGCGTGAGCGCGGCGCGGCCGGCGGCGTCGTCATCACCGCTTCGCACAACCCGGCACACTTCAACGGCTTCAAGCTCAAGGCGCCGTGGGGCGGGAGCGCCACACCTGAGACGACCGTCGCCGTCGAGTCGCTGATGGACTCCGCGCCGCCTCAACTCGCGGAGCTTCAGCCCGAAGCCCGTGGGCGTCTCGAACAGGAGACCGAGAGTTACCGCGCGCAGGTCGCCGCGTACGTAGACCTGGGTCGGATGCGTGCCATGCCGGGGCTCGTCGTCGTTGACCCGATGCACGGCTCGGGCGGGCGCTGGGTCGAGAGTTTCCTTCAAGGCGGGCGCCTCGGCGTCGAGACGATTCGGGGCGAGCGCGACGCTCTCTTCGGCGGGGTGAGCCCGGAACCGATTGACCGCAACCTCGCGCCGCTTCGCGAGCGCGTGCGCGTGCGCGGCGCGCTCGTCGGACTGGCGACCGACGGCGACGCCGACCGCGTCGGCGCGGTCAACGAGTTGGGCGAGACGATGACGATGCACGAGGTCGTCCCGCTCATCCTGCTCCACCTCGCGCGCGTGCGCGGGATGTCGGGTGGCGTCGTCAGAACCTTCTCGCAGTCCGTCCTGCTCAAGCGCATCGCCGCGGCGCTCGGCCTCAAACTCTACGAGACGCCCATCGGCTTCAAGTACGTCGCCGACCTCATGCTGCGCGAGGACATTCTGATAGGAGCGGAGGAGTCGGGCGGCATCGGCGTGCGCGGCCACATCCCCGAGCGCGACGGCATCCTCAACTCGCTCCTCTTTCTCGAAACAATCGCGGCGTCGGGTCGGACGCCGACCGCGTTGGTGCGCGAGATGCACCGCGAGTTCGGCGAGTTCTACTTCGGCCGACGCGATCTGCACATCGAAGTCGCGCGCGGACTCGCGCTCGTCGGCTCGCTCGCCGCGAAGCCGCCCGCCGGAGTCGGGCCGCACGCGGTCGAGTCGGTCGAGACGCTCGACGGCACCAAGCTCATCTTCGGCGACGAGTCGTGGCTCCTCTTCCGTCAATCGGGCACCGAGCCCGTCCTGCGCGTCTACGCCGAGGCGACCTCGGTCGAGAAGATGCACACTCTGCTCGACGAAGGCTGCCGCGTGGCTGACTCGTTCCACTGAACTTTGTAGCTTGACCGTGACGCAACATTCTTTCACCACAGAGACACAGAGGACACGGAGATTGCACAGAGGAATACAAGATTTGAACTTTCAAATTTGAAATGCTGAATTACTCTGTGCCCCCTCCGTGTCCTCTGTGTCTCTGTGGTGAAACGCCCTTCTCGCTATCCGCACCTGACAGGGGAAAAGGCTCCTACTAATGCCAGAACTGCCCGAAGTCGAACTCGTCGCACGCTCGCTCGAACGCCTCGTCGCCGGCCGGCGCATCGAGGCCGCGAAGCTTCTGCGCCCCGGACTCGCGCCCGAGAACACGCCGCGCGAGTTCGCGCGTGCCTTGCGCGGCGTGAGAATCGAGCGCGTCGGCCGCCGTGGCAAACACATCCTCGCCGAGATGGACAACGGCCGCGTCCTCATCACGCACCTGCGCATGACGGGGCGCTTCCTCATGCTCCCCGCGCGCGGCGCGCTCCCGAAGCACACGCACGCGCTCTTTCAACTCGAAGAGGGACGCCGTCTCGCCTTCACAGACCAGCGCCACTTCGGCCTGATGAAAGTCATACGCACCGAACAACTCGCCGAGGCGCGAGAGCTGCGCGACCTCGCGCCCGAGCCTTTCTCCGACGAGTTCACGCCCGAACAACTCGCGGGCGTGCTCGCGCGCACGAGGCGCACGCTGAAGGACGTCCTGCTCGACCAGACAAAAGTCACCGGCCTCGGCAACATCTACGCCGCCGAGGTGCTCTTTCTCGCGCGTCTCGACCCGTTCGTGCCCGCCAACGCGCTCTCGCGCCGCGACGTCGCGCGCCTCCACCGCGCCGTCCTCGACGTGCTCGGCGAGGCCATCGCCCACGGCTCCACCATGAACGTAGACCCCGAGGACATCGAGGCCAGTTACTTCGGCGGCGGCTACAACAAACGCTGGCGCGTCTACGACCGCGAGGGCGAGCCCTGTCAGACCTGCGGCTCGGCCGTCAGCCGCGTCTCACACGCCGGCCGCTCCACCTACTTCTGCCCCCGCTGCCAGCGAGGCTGAAGCGGCCGGGGCGCTCGCTTGACAGGGACGCCCGGCCGGGCGTATAAGCGCCGTTGACAAAAGACGTGGTGAGTTAAGGCGACTTGCGGCCACGAAAAATAAGCAGCTAAACAGCTCGGCGCTTCAAGGCGTCTTCAACTTCTAATCAAGGAAGTCCCCTTTCCAGCACAGTGGGATCCGAAGCTTGGAATTCACGTGACTTGAAGTCGCGGC
>JADMIO010768823.1_pt1 | contig 19234 bp, 13 predicted proteins | sample 8958161 | NCBI WGS metagenome assembly JADMIO01 (sample SAMN16585339, study PRJNA669376) | soil metagenome | isolation source: Crop rotation soil | place: USA: Cullars Rotation, Alabama | collected 2011
GCGACTTCAAGTCACGTGAATTCCAAGCTTCGGATCCCACTGTGCTGGAAAGACGTCACGACCACCGCCCGGTACGACCGCCGCCCCGAGCAGGCGAAGCGCCGCGCGGCAGAGCTGCTCCACGTCCCGTTCGTTTGTTGAGCAGCCGCCGCAGGGCGCGCCCCTGCGCCCGGTCCCACGTGCTACGCCTCGATGATGTCCGCGTCGCCTGCGAAGGCTGTCGTTGACGCCGCGATCGCCTGGCTGACGCACTTCGACACCACGGGTGTAGGGCTGGAGGATCTGGATCTGCAGGCCCAACGACTCGTGGCCGCCACGCGCGCCATCGGCGACGCCCACGCCGACGAGGGGCCCGTCGTCGACGCGGCGATCACGTGGCTCGCGGATTTCGACTCGTCCGGGCTGGTGGTGGCGGACCTTGACCAGGCGTCACGTCAGCTCGTCGCGGCAACGCGGCATTACCTCGCGGTGAGCGGCTGATCCCGAAGCCCAGCGGCAGCCGGCGTCGCGCGGCCGAGGTCGACCCGGTTGGAGATCGAACGAAAAGGGTAGTTTTCGTTTGTTTCGCGGTCCGGCGTCCCGAGCGGTCATCTCGCCTGGCCTCGACACTCTCGCCTCGAAGCGGCGGCTCGCCCGCGAAAAGCGCCTCTGCCTCGCGCGCGCCCGCGCCGCGGTTGTGTCCCGCGACGGCTGGCGCGTGCTTGGCTACGCGCGCACGCGCGTGTCGCCGCCGTCGCGCCGCCCGCGGGACACCGCGGCCCCACTCGCGGCTGAGTCCGCGCCATGTGCCTACGTGCCCGCCACGTGCCCGCATGTGCCCGGGCACGTGGACGTGCCCATGTGCCCACGTGCCCCGCCCCCTTTAGGGGGCACGTGGAACGGGGCACATGGCCGGGTGATCGATAGGACGTTCGTTGGGTGCGTCAGACGGACCGTCGGATCCACTCGGGCGGGCGACGACGGGAGTGAGTGCAGGGGAGCGAACTGCGTGGTTGTGCGTGTTGCTGCGTGATCGAGCGCACTCGATCGCAAAACCCCGCAAATTCCGGATGCAAAATACAGCACGGCTGCGCAACGACGCGCTTCGCTGCGCACGACGGGGCGCTATCCATCCCATGGACGACGGCGCTTGCCCGAGCGGCATTGCACCGCCAGGCCCAGCGACACCCCAGCACGAGGACCCATGGCCACTCCCGAGTTGAAGACCTGGAATGCCATCGCAGCGCACCTCAAGGTCAGCCCGCGCGCGGTGCAGTATTGGGCTCGCCGCCGCTGCGATCCGCTGCCGGTGCGGCGCTTCATGGGCCGCGTCGAGGCGTTTGCCGCCGAGGTCGACGCCTGGCGCGCGCGCCAGGCTCGGGATCTGAGCTTGGGGGAGAAGGGCGTGTGACGGTGACGGCGAAGGCGTCGCTCACGACGTCGACTCGCGCGCTCGATCCCGGCGGGGGCGGCGGCGCCGCGGGACGCCACGCGAGCGACCGCCACCTCGGCGGTGAGGCCGTCGTGTCGCTGCGAATGCCCTTGGATGCGTTCGCCGTCACCGCTCCCCTTCCGCAGATGCTCTCGCAGAAGAACGTCGAGGCAATCCTCGGAGTGCCCCGACGGGCCTTCCTCGAAGCGTTGCCTCAGTTCCGCCGCGCCGGTGGGGTCGTGTCTGCCCTCGGCAAGCTGCGCCTCGTGGATCGCGTCGAGTTCGTCGCGTGGCTTCGCGCAGACTCATCCTCGCGGTTGGCTGCGCTGTCGCCTCCGGCGAGCGCTGCCGAGGAGGCCGACGATCTCTTGCGCGAGCTCGGCTTCGGGCGGGCGCGTGCGACGGGGGCCGCTCGGTGAACGGCGCGATGACCGAGTCCGGCCCGGCGCAGTCGGCGGCGTACAGGGAGCCGCCGCACGAGCTGGCGCACTGGCCTCGACGGTCGAGCTACTGGGCCCGTCGGGGGGTGGGGCCCGTGGTTCTGATCGGCGTCGCGATCGTGGGGATGGCCTGCCCCGCATGCGGCCAGCGTGTCACCCCAGGCGATCTCGTCGCGTGGAGCGAGATGCGCGTGCTGCACGCGGCCTGCCGAGCGAGGCGGGACGCCCTGGCGGACGGGGCGCGCGGATGAGCACGGCAGCCCCGACGCACGACCTGGCGGCCCGGCTTCGCGCCGCCGTCGACGAGGGGCTCGAGGCGAACGCGCGTCGATGGGCGCGCTTCTGGGGGTGGCGTCCCGGTGACGTCATGGAGGTGCAGGCGCTGGACGCCCCCGCGGGGCCGAGCGGGCGCGCCCGCGTCAATCGCTTCGCCCACGCGCCCGACCCCGACGCGCTCGTCCAGTTGCTGGCGACCGGCGAGCGGATGCACGCCGTGGGCGTGTACACCGTCGCGAACGCGGTGGACCCAGCCGTCGCGACCCGAGCGGAGAGCAGTCGCTGGCACGAGCTCCGCAAGGGCGAGTCCACCACGGACGCGGATGTCCGAGCGCGCCGCGTGCTCTTTCTCGACGTCGACGTGAAGCGCCCGCGTGGCACGAGCGCCACCGACGACGACGTCGCGCTGGCCCACGCCACCGCCGAGGCGGTGTACGCGCACCTGGCAGCGCTTCTGGGCCCGAGGGCCACCGCGCTCGGCTTCGGGCACAGCGGCAACGGCCGCGCGGTGCTCGTCGCGCTCGACAACCTCGTCGAGTCGCCGGAGCTCGCGGCGCTCGTCCGAGGCATCGTCCATGCGCTCGCGGAGAAGTTCACCACGAGCCGGACCGAGATCGATCGCAGCGTGGTGGACGCGAAGCGGCTCCTCCCTGCGTGGGGAACGACGAAGCGCAAGGGGGCTCCGAAGGTGCTCGCGAGGCCCCACCGTCCGACTGGAATCGTCTGCGCTCACGTTGTCGCGCGGCTCGAGCTCGCCGAGCTCGAGGCGCTCCTCACGGGCGTCCGCGCGGGGATGACCGCCGCACAGCGCGCGGCGATCGACCGCTCGCTCGGCGTGCGGGCCGGCGCGACGGCGACGCACCAGGGCGACGCGCCGCGGGAGGAAGGCGCCCACGACTCGCCGTTCGCGCGCGCGCGCACCCTGCCGCCGGTGCGGGACGTGCTCGCATGGCTCGAGCTCCTCGACGTCGACGACCACGTTCGGTGTGTCGGATGCGGCAGCGTGGGCGACAGCTCCGTCGCCGTCGTCGGGAACGGCGTGAAGTGCCTCCACGCGACCTGCTCGCTTCGTGGCAAGCCTGGAGGCTTTCGATCGACCGTGGACCTGGTCGTCGAAGCTCGGCGTGTGTCGCCGAGGCAGGCGGTCGATCTCCTGGCCGAGCGCTTTGGCTTCGCGGGCTTTGCGCGCGTCGAGGGCGGGTGCGAGGGAGATCAGGATGCGCGGTACCAGCGCGAGGAACGCGCCGGCATCCGTCACGGCGACGCAGAAGATCGCTGCCTGGCGGTCGCGCCTCCGCAGACGCGTCGGGCCGTCCGGATCGCCGACGTGCTCGACGCGTGGCGCCGCGAAGGCCCGCTCGTCCACGAACCGACCGGCATCGAGGGGCTCGACGACCTCACCGGCGGCGGCCCCGTCTACGGCTCGCGGTGGTACCTCATCGGCGCCCCCGACGCGGGCAAGACCGCGCTGCTCGTCCAGCTCGCGGACGTGCTCCTGCGACGGGGCGTCGAGGTCGGGATCTTGGCCATCGACGAGGAGGCCGACGACATCACCACGCGCCTCGCGCAACGCGCGGGCTGGAAGCGGCGCGACTGCGAGGAACGCGACGATGCCGTCGTCGCGTGCATGCGCGAAGCCCTCTGTGATCTCCCGGTGCACCTGTACGACGCCGAGTGGACCATCGAGGCGGCGTCCGATGAGCTCGCCGCGGCGGCGAAGGAGCGGGGCGCGCGCGCCGCGCTCTTCGTCGACTCGATCCAGTCGGTGCGATCGAGCGCGGGCGCAGCCGCGGACAGTGTCCGCGAGATCGTCAACGCGAACGTCGGAGCGCTTCGCGCGGCCGCATCGAAGCACCGCCTCATCGCCGTCGCCACGAGCGAGATGAACCGCGGGGCGTACCGCAGCGTCGAGGCGTCCGAGCGCTCGAACGACATGGCGGCGGCCAAGGAGTCCGGCGCGGTCGAATACAGCGCGCGCGTCATGGTCGCGATGCGTTCCGTGAAGGACGAGCCCAGCAAGGTCGAGCTGCGCGTGGTCAAGAACAAGCACGGCCCCCCCGGGGAGCTATTCCTCGAGATCGATCGCGCCCACATGACGCTGACCGAGTGCCGGGCGCCGACCACGGTCGACCGCGAGGACGTGAAGCGGCGTGCAGCCGCTACGCGCGCGGATCACGACGTCGCGATCGTCGAGCAGGTGCTGCTTCGTCACCCAGGTCTGGCAGGCGTGCGCGCGCTTCGCGCGGAGCTTCGCGCCGCCGGCCACGGGATGTCGAACGCCAAGCTCGACGCGGCGATCGCGAGGTTGGGCGACCGCATCGAAAATCGCGGGACCGTGAAGAACCGACCCGCATGGTACCTGCGACCGTCGAGCACCGACCCGCCCGGGAGCCTTGACGAGTCGATCGGGAGCGTCGACAAGGAAGGGTAGAGCCATGCCTCGTACGTCCACCGGGAACGCCTATCAAAGCCGCGGGCGCTGGTACGGTCGCATCACGATCGGCCCTCGGGCGCGACGAAGCGTGCCGCTTGAGCACGCGGTCGACGAGGCCAGCGCGATCAGGCGGAAGGACGTCCTCGCAGATCTCGCCGCGCAGCTGCGCGCGGCAAGCGTGGCGCCCAACGTCGTCGAGCAGCTCGTGCAGCGCGCTGGCCAGGCGGCAGACGGCCGCCCGCTCGAGGCCGTCCTCACGGCCGCGCGCGCCATCTGCTCGGGCGAGGCGCGACGCCTTTCGACGCTCGGCGCGGCGCCCACCTTCAAAGAGGTCGCGCAGCGCTGGACGTCGGGCGCGCTCGCTCGCGACTACCCCGACCACGTGAAGGCAAAGTCGAGCTCCGACCGCGACGAGCAGCGCCTCGCGCGCTACGTCTACCCGCACGTTCCCGACGTCGCGATCGCCGACTTCACGATCGACCACGCGGAGACGGTCATGCGCGAGCTCTCGAGCGCGGCGCGGGTGAAGACGCCAGCGACGCGCCGCCACGTCGCCCAAGTCATGCACCGCGTGCTGGCGATCGCCGTCTTCCCGCTGCGCCTCCGCGAGTCGAACCCGCTGCCGCGCGGCTTCATGCCGAAGCCCGGCAGCGCGAAGGCCAAGGCGTGGCTCTACCCCGACGAGGACGCGAAGCTCATGCGATCGCCGGCGGTGCCGCTCCACTGGCGCGTCTTCTACGGCTTCCTCGATCGCGAGGGACCGCGCGCGGGCGAGGCCGAGCGGTTCACGTGGTCCGACTTCGACCTCGAGCGCGGCGCCGTTCGCCTGGACGAGAACAAGACGGACGACCCGCGGGCGTGGGCCCTCGACGCTGGCGTACGCCGCGCGCTCGTCGCGTGGCGCGCAAGGCGTGAGGCGGAAGGCGCCGCCGTGGGGCCGACGGACCGCGTCTTCGTCCTCGACGACGATCGTGTGTACGACGCTGCGAAGCTGTTCCGCGAGCACCTGATCGCGGCCGGCGTCGACCGCTCGGAGCTGCACCAGCGGGCCGCGAACCGGCTCCGGATCCGTCGTCATGATCTCCGCGCCACCTTCGTCACGCTGAACCTCGCCGCGGGCCGCAGCGAGTCCTGGGTCGCAGACCGAACGGGCCACCGGTCCAGCGAGATGATCAACCGCTACCGGCGCGCGGCACGCACCGCCGAGGAGCTCGGGCTCGGGACCCTGCTCCCGCTCGACGAAGCGATCCCCGAGCTGAGCTCCGGCGCTCGCCGTCCGGCAGCACGAACCTCTCGCCGGGGAAAAGGCGGCGAAAAGGCGCCGCAGGGGGGGGCAGATCGCGCAAGTCCTTGTTCCGGCGCAGGGATTCGAACCCCGATTAGGGGATTCAAAGTCCCCCGTCCTGCCCTTAGACGACGCCGGATCTCTTCAGCAGCAGGCGCGAAGCCTACCGCATCCGCCTACTGCGTCCAGCGCACGAGCACGCACGTGATGTTGTCGGGCCCGCCGTTCTCGTTCGCCTTCTCGATCAGCTTCGCCGACGCCGTCTTCAGGTCTTTGTGCTGGATCAGAACGTCCGCCATCATCGCGTCGTCGACCGGCCCGCTGAGGCCGTCCGAGCAGAGCAGGAACGTGTCGTTCAGCTGCGGCACCTCGAAGCGCGTGTCGACCTTCACCGTGTCCTTCATCCCGAGCGCGCGCACGATGACGTTCTTGTGCGGGAAGTTCGCGATCTCCTCGGGCGTGAGGCGCTTCATCTTGATGTAGTCGTTCAAGAGCGAGTGATCGTCGGTCATCATCTCGAGCTTGCCGTCGCGGAAGCGGTAGCAGCGGCTGTCGCCGACGTGGGCCACGTAGACCCCGTCGTTCGCGGTGAACATGCCGACGAACGTCGTCCCCATGCCGCGCTTCTTCGACTCCCGCTGCGCCGTCTCGTAGATGCGGAGGTTCGCGAGCTTGATGCCCGTGATGAGCCGGTTCTCCTCGTAGCCCTTCGAGCGGTCCATCTTGTAGGGCCACGTCCGCTCCGGGTCCTCGGCCGTAGCGGCGAAGAACTCGTGCATGGCGTCGACCGCCATCTTGGACGCGACCTCGCCGCTCGCGTGGCCGCCCATCCCGTCGGCCACGAGGAACAGGCCGTAGTCGGCCATGATCGCGAAGTTGTCTTCGTTGTGGTTGCGCTTGCGACCGACGTTGGTCTCGCCGGCGACTTCGATGCGGAACGGTTGGGCCACGGGGGTTGCCGAGCCTAACGCGACAGGCCGTGCGGACGCTACCGCTTCGGGCGCGTGGCGGGCGGGAGCTCCGCGGGGTTGACGGAGACCGGCACCTTCGGCTCCGGGGCCGAACGGAGCTGCACGGTGACCGTTTTGTACTTGCCCCCGCTGAACACCATCAGCGGAACCTTCTCGTTGATCCCGTGCGTGCGGATCGCGTCGGACAGCGCCTCGGGCGTCCCGACGGGCGTCCCGTCCACCGCCACGATGACGTCGCTCTGCGTGCGGTCCCCGCCCTTCAAATGCGCCTGATCCGCCGGGCTGTCCGGGTGGACCATGAGCACGCGCACCCCCTTCGCGACGCCCGCGGGCTCCGCGACGCCCTGGATCCCGAGCCAAGCCGACGGCGCGACCGCCGACGCGGGCGTCGACCGCAAGAACGCCTTGATCGCCGTCATCGGCGACCCGAACGCGACCGGCGTGCACGGCCCCGACGCGTTCGGCAGGCACCCGCGCCCGAGCACGCCGACGACGCCCCCGTCCTCGTCCACGAGCGGCGCGCCGAGGTCGGTCGGGTTCACGCGCGAGCCGAGCTCGATCGCGTTCTCGATGGGCTTGTCGTCCCCGCCGAGCATCGACTTGTGCGAGCGGAGCAGCATCGGCGCGGGCGTGACCTTGCCGCGCGCGCCCGTGAACGCGTGGATCTTCGCGTCCGAGCGCACCGGCTCGCGCGGCGAGGCGACGAGCCCCTCCGTCCACTTGCCCGTCTGCGGCACCAGCAGCGCGAGGTCCCAGATGCGGTCTGCGTGCCCGAGCTTCGCCTTCGCGGTCGTCCCGTCGGCGTACCGGACCGTGAGATCGTTGCCGGCGCCGAGGGGCGACACCGCCGTGAGCACGCGCCCGTCGTTGCCGAGGACCGCGCCGAGCCCGAGCGCCTGGCCGTTCCGCTCGATGACGACGACCCCGCGCGCCGCCCGCTGCTCCACCGTCAGCTCCGGCGCGGCCTTCACGGGCTTCGGCATCGCCTGGCCGGGCTTCGGCGGCAGGGCCGCCGGGTTGTCGGCGAAGGAAGCGCCGGCGGCGAACGTAACAGAGAGCGCGACGAGCGCCCCCGTGTACACACGCGCGCTGTGAACGAACGACCACGGGGAGAAGCGGGGAGGCGTCGTCATCGGCCAAAAGCTCCTGATTTTCGGGGGCAGCCGCGCTGGTGGTGCACGAAGCGTGCGCGCGAGGGCAGCGTAGCGCGGCCCGGTCGGCCGGGCGAGTCGCGTAAGGTTCTCCGCAGCCGCCACGTTCGGTTGGTCACGGATCGGGGGGTCAGGGACACATGCCAAGCGATGAGGCGATCATGGGCGTAGGGCTCGCGCGGGTCGAAGACGGCCGCACCGGGGACGAGAACCGTCGGATCGAGGAGCTGGTCGCCGCGGGCGCCCACCGCGAGGCCGGGGCCGCGTGCGCGCGTGCCTACGCTGCCCCGCTCGGGCGGCTCTGCATGGCGTTCACCGGCTCCCAGGCCGAGGCGGAGGAGCTCGTCCAGGAGACGCTCATCGCGGCGATCGACGGCTTCCCGTCGTTCCGCGGCGAGGGGTCGATCAAGGCGTGGCTCTTCGGCATCGCGCGCCGCATCTGCGGCCGCCACACCGAGATGCGCGCGCGCCGCGAGGCGAAGCTCCGGCTGGTCCACGACACCGGCCGATCGCGCGACGCGTCCGAGCTCGCCCTCGAGCGCGAGCGCGCCGAGCGGGCGCGCGCCGCCCTCCAGAAGCTGAAGCCGAGCGAGCGCGAGGCCGTCGTCCTGCGCTTCGAGGCGGGCCTCTCGTTCCGCGAGGTGGGCGTCGCCTGCGGGATCGACGAGGCGGCCGCGCGCAAGCGCGTGAGCCGGGCGCTGTCGCGGATGCGTGCCGATTGGGTCGAGGAGTGAAGGCGATGAGCGAGACGAACCTTTGCCAGTTGGTCGACGACGCGATCGTCGACGTGCTCGATGGAACCGCGCCCGCCGCGCTGTTCGACCACATCGCCGAGTGCGACGCGTGCCGCGACAAGAAGCACGACGCCCAGCGCGCCGCGGAGCTCGTCTCCCGGGCGGGTGCCGACTTTCGGGCGCCGGAGGATTTCGAGGCGAGGCTGCTGAGCGCGATCGACGCGCACGGCGGGCACGCGACCTCCGGGCAGCAGGCGATCGCCGCGCGCCTGGACGCCGAGCTCGGCCCTCCGGTCGAGTCCGCGCCGAGGACCGAGCGGATGGACACCGCGCCGTCTGCCTCCGCGCCGATCGCGACCACGGGCGACACCAAGGTCGACGCGCACGCGCCCACCATGGCGATCCCTGTCATGTCCGAGGAGGCCGTCCGCACGCAACCTGGGCCGATCACCGCGCCGCGCTCCGGCTCGGTCTCGGCCGACACGGGGCCGCGCGCGTCTGCGCCTCGCCCCGCGGAGGTCGTCGCCCTCCCCGCTCCCCCTCCCCCGCGCCAGGCTGCGTCGCGCGGCATCCGGCGCCCCGCGTTCGCGGCGAGCGCGATCGTCGCCGCCGCCGCGGCCGCCGCGTTCGGCTTCTACATGAAGGGCCGCGCGCCCCACGACGCCACGTCTCACGTCGACCCGAAGGCCCCGTGGTCGGGCGCCATCGCCAACGTGTCGCGCGCCGCCTCCGACAAGGGCGGCGGCGTCGAGGTCTGCAACAAGGGCAAGTGCGCGCCGGCCGACAAGGGCGCCGCGATCGGCGCCGGCAGCGTCGTGAAGACCGACGCCCGCACGCGCGCGCGCCTCACGCTCGAGGACGGCAGCGAGATCTCGCTCGACCGCGCGACCGAGCTCGAGATCGGCAAGTCGGCGCGCGACGCGACGCTCGCGCGCGGCACCGTCGTCGCCGACGTCGCGCACGTCGAAGGATCCACCGCGAGGCTTCATTTCCCGGGCGGAGACGTCGACGTCATCGGCACGAAGCTCGCGCTCACGGCCGTCGACGACCGCGCCTCGGTCGAGGTCGCGCGCGGCGAGGTCGTCGTCCGCAGCGGCTCGGCGAAGCCCGTCAACGTGCGCGCCGGCGAGGAGGCCACGATCCTCCGCGGCGGCGAGACCACCGTCGCGTCGTCGACGTCCATCGCCGACACGATGGAGTGGAGCGACAAATCGGCCGAGGAGGTCGACTCGCCCGTCCTCCGCGGCTTCGGCGAGCTGCGCGCGAAGAAGCCCGGCACGACGAAGGAGAAGGACCACGCCGTCCGCCTCGCGAAGCACGCGACGAAGGTGCGCGTCGTCGACCTCGTCGCGCGCACGGAGGTCGACGAGACCTTCACGAACGACACGGACGAGGAGCTCGAGGGCATCTTCCGCTTCCCGCTCCCGCCGGGCGCGCAGATCGAGCGCCTCGCGCTCGAGGTCGACGGCAAGCTGGTCGAGGGCGCGTTCGTCGATCGGGATCGCGGCGCCGCGATCTGGCGCGGCGTCATCCAAAACGCCGCGCCGAAGGCGCCGAAGCCGAAGGAGGAGATCATCTGGGTGCCCGGCCCGTGGCGCGACCCGGCGCTCCTCGAGTGGCAGAAGGGCGGCCGCTTCGAGCTCAAGATCTTCCCCATCCCGAAGAAGGGCTCGCGCCGCGTCGTGCTCGCGTACACGCAGACCGTGGAGCAGGCGGCCGGCGTGCGGCGCTTCACGCTCCCGTTCGCGCACGACACGAGCGGCACCACCAAGATCGGCTCCTTCGATCTCGACGTGCAGGTCATCGGCGCGGACAAGGCGACGAGCCTGCAGACGCGCGGCTACGAGCTGGCGAGCGCGAGCGGCGGCGAGGGCGAGCGCCGCACGATGCACGCGAACGAGTTCGTGCCTTCGGGCGATCTCACGATCGAGTACGCGCTGCCGGATCGCGACAAGGAGGTCACGGCTTGGGCCTACCAGCCGGCGACGTCGATCACGAACACGCCCGCGCAGGACGCGAAGAAGACGCCCGAGCAGCGCGCGGCCGACGAGGCGGCGAACGCGATCCAGAACGACAAGTCGCCGTACGTCGCGCTCGCGATCCGGCCGAAGCTGCCGCGCTGGAAGGAGTCGAAGGAGCGCGTGCACGCGATCGTCGTCGACGCGAGCCGGTCGATGGTCGGCGAGCGCTTCGCCCGCGCGACGCACCTCGCGTCGTCGATCGTGCGCGAGATGGATCGGCGCGACACGTTCGTGGTGCTCGCGTGCGACACGACGTGTCGCCCCATGGGCGAGGGCGTCGCGCCGAAGCCGCAGGCGCCCGGCGCCGCGGCGGCGCAGGAGGTCGAGCGGTTCCTCGGGCAGATCGAGCCCGACGGCGGCAGCGATCTCGCGGCGTCCGTGAGCGCGGCGCGCTCGCTCGCCGGGTCGCTCGGCGGCAAGGAGCTCCGCGTCGTGTACCTCGGCGACGGGACGCCCACGGTCGGGCCGACGAAGCCCGCGCACCTCGAGTCGGCCGTCCGGTCGACGCTGCCCGGCGGCGACGCGGCCGTGGTCGCGGTGGCGCTCGGCGCCGACGCGGACACCGTGTCGCTGCAGGCGCTCGCGCGCGGCGGCGGCGGCGTGCTCGTGCCGTACGTCCCCGGCCAGCGCGTCGCGACGGCGGCGCTCGACGTGCTCGCCGCCGCGTACGGGGAAGTGCTGCGCGACCCTGAAATCGAGCTCCCCGCGGGCCTCGCGCAGGTCACGCCCGCGCACCTCGATCCCATCCGCGCGGGCGGCGAGACGATCGTCGTCGCGCGCATGAACGGCGGCGAGATCACGGGCTCCGTGAAGCTCAAGGGCCGCGTCGCGGGCGAGAAGTTCGAGCAGAGCTACCCTGTGAAGGTCATCGCTTCGTCGCGCGCCGGCAACGCGTTCGTGCCGCGCCTCTACGCGGCGGCGAAGATCGCGGAGCTCGAGCGGGAGGGCAGCGAGGCGTCGAAGCCCACGGCGATCGCGCTCTCGCGCACGTTCCAGGTCGCGAGCCGGTTCACGTCGCTGCTCGTCCTCGAGAGCGAGACGATGTTCAAGGCCTTCGGCGTCGACCACGATCGCGCCGGCGCGAACGCCGACGCGTTCACCGGTGAGCAGGGCGCCGAGAGCTCGAGCGCGGACGGCGACGTCGCCGTCGCGGGCGAGGCCGAGCCCGACACCAAGGCGCACGCGAGCGCGGGCAAGGGCAGCGCGGCCGGCGGCGGTGGCCTCGGCTTCGGCAGCGGCCACGGCCGGCTCGGCGGCTCGCACCGGCCGAAGGCCGACGTGTCCGGCGACGACGAGGGCGCCGCGTCGCGGTCGCGCGGTCCGGCGCCGGCGGCGGACAAGCCCGCGCCGGCTGCCGAGGCGAAGGCCGCGGAGATGCCGCCGGCGTCACCGCCTCCTCCGCCGCCGCGCCCCGCACCGGGCGTCGCGCAGGCCCAGCCCGCGCCCGCGGCCTCCGCCGCACCCGCGCCGATGGAGAAGCAGAAGAACGAGGCGCCGCAGGCGGGCGCGATGCGCTCGCCGCCCGCGAAGAAGCGCGCCGTCGACGGCGGCGACGCGTGGTCGCGCCGCGAGGAGGAGCGGGCCCGCGACCTCGACGTGTCGCGCCGCCGGCGCGGCATGGTGCCGATGAAGAAGGTGTTCGATCGCAAGGTCGCGTTCGACAACGGCAACTCCCTCGCCTCGGCGAACACGAGCAAGCTCATCGCGGCCGAGGCGGCCTTCCGCGCTGCGCCCGACAGCCGGGACAAGACCATCGATCTCTTCGCGCTCTACGCGACGTCGGGCCGCGTCGGCGACGCGCAGGAGCTCACCGCGCGCTGGGCAGGCCGCGACGCGCTCGATCCCGACGCGCTCCTCGCGCGCGCCGACCTCGCGGCGCGCCAGGGCGACCGTGCGCGTGCCGTGCGCATCCTCGGCGGCCTCGTCGACGTGCGCCCGAACGACAAGGTCGCGCAGGCCCGCCTCGCCGACCTCCACGACGCCGCCGGCGAGCCGGCGCGCGCCTGCGAGCACCGCATCACGCTCGCCGAGATCGCCCCCGCCGACGTGAAGCTCGTCGCCGCCGCGGTCCGCTGCTCGCGCGCCGTCGGCCTCGCCGACCTCGCGAGCAAGCTCGAGCAAGACACGCCGGAGAAGGCGCGCGCGCAGCTCGATCGCGAGCTCGCGAACGCCGCGACCAAGGCGCAGGCGCCGATGATCGGGGACGTGCAGGTGACGGCCGAGTGGACCGGCGCCGAGGACCTCGACATCGCGCTCATCGACGCGCAGGGCCGCCGCACCTCGTGGCTCGGCTCTCCCGTGAAGAACGCGCTCGTCGCGACGCGCGACGTCACGAGCCCCGGCCGCGAGCAGCTCGCGATCGCGAACCTCCCGCAGGGGAGCTACCTGGTCGAGATCTCGCGCGCCGCCGGCGGCGACTCGGGAGCGCCCGTGCGCGGCGACGTCACGCTGCGCGTCGGGAACGAGACGCGCAAGGTGCCCTTCGCGCTCACCGGCGCCCGCGCCGAGGTCGGCACCGTGCGCGTGTCCTTCACGTCGCGCCTCGTGCCGGCCGACTCGGTGCCGAGCGGCGGCTGGAGGCGCTGATGTAAGCCGCGGGGCGGTGTGTCGTTTCTCGACCCGTGAACAGCATCGCCCCCAGGCTCCTCCTCTCGGTCTTCATCGCCTCGCTGCTCGGCTGCGCGTCGTCGCCCGGCGCGCCGCCGGTCTCCGCGCGCGGCTGCGCCTCGAGCATCGCGGATCACTGCGCGTCGCACCCGTGCGAAACCTACGATCAGGCCGTCGCGCGCGCGCACGCCCTGAAGGCCGACCCGCCGACCGCGTACCCGTGGGCCTACCGCATCGGCACCTGCGGCTCGCTCCGCTTCATCAGCGTCCAGGAGGGCATGGGCGTCGTGACCGACTACTTCGACGCCTCGGGCGCGGTCGTGTCGAAGGCGGGCGTCGCCGACGCCGAGGTGTGCGCGGGCGAGTTCGGCTGGACCGCGGGCGGCCGGCCGAGCTGCCACGAGCAGGTGCTCGAGCACGCCGGCGGCTCGCCGCGCTGAGCGTGCGCGAGGCCGTCGAACGGGCTAAGGCGGCGGGATGGGATGCGAGACCACCCGCGCGCTCCTCGTCGTCGTCGCCTCGGCGCTCCTCTCCGGCTGCGCCGCGACGACGACGGAGCGCCTCGGGCTGGCACCGCTCGAGGTCGTGCCGTCCGTCGACCTCGCGCGGTACGCAGGCCGCTGGTACGAGATCGCGAGCTTCCCTCAGAGCTTCCAGCGGGGCTGCACGGCGACCGAGGCCAACTACACGCCGCTGCCGGACGGCGACATCCGCGTCGTCAACCGATGCCGCAAGGGGTCGCTCTCGGGCAAGCTCGACGAAGCCGAGGGCCTCGCGCGCGTCGTCGATCGGCAGACGAACGCGAAGCTCGAGGTGAGCTTCTTCCGGCCGTTCTGGGGCGACTACTGGATCATCGATCTCGCGCCCGACTACAGCTACGCGGTGGTCGGCCACCCGGGCCGCGACTACCTCTGGATCCTCAGCAGGACGCCGAAGATGGATCCGGCCACCTACGCCGCGATCCTCGAGCGGATCAAGGCGAAGCGGTACACGCTCGAGCGGCTCCAGCGCACGCTCCAGCCGGGGTAGCCGCGCTCGCGCTCGGTGTATCCTCGCGGCCCAGCATGTCTTCGACGCGAGGGGCGACGAACGGATGACCGAGCCCGCAAGGCGCCGGACGCGCACCGCGCGTCCCGCCTCCGCGTTTCACGACGTGCTCGCGCGGCTCGAGCGCGCGCGCGGCGTCGACGCGCTCCGCCGCCTCGCCGACGCGCTCGGCCTCCCCACGGAGGGAGATGTGATCGGCGCGCTCGCGCGAGCGACGCGCGGCGATCTGGCGGCCGTCGTCGAGGCGCCGGGTGGGCTCTCGCGCGCGGCCTGGAACGAGCTCGCGGTGTCACTCGGCGGGCGCCGGCGCCCCTCGGCCCGCGCCATCGCCGCCGAGGGCACGACGTTCGACGGCGACGACACCGAGGACGCGCCGGCGGCCATGCCCGCCGCGGCGTTCGACTTCGACGCCGCGGCCGGGAGCCAGGAGGCGCGCGGCTACCAGCGCGAGCTGATCACCGAGCTCGAGCGCGTCATGGCGGGCAGCCCGCCCGGGCGGAGCTACCGGATCACCGTCGCCACCGGCGGCGGCAAGACCCGCATCGCGAACGACTGGGTTTGGTCGCACGCCCTGCGTCGCGGTTGGCGCGTGCTCTGGGTCACGAAGGACTGGTGGCTCCTCGGCCAGGCCGCGAGCGACCTCTGCCGCCGGCAAGAGGGCGCGCGCGCGCGCATCGGCTTCGTCGGCCCGGCGGGGCGCCGCGCGCTGCACCCGCTCGCCGAGCGCGCCGACCGCGACGTCGTCTTCACGACCATCCACACCTGGCGGAGCCGCCGCGACGCCGAGTTCCGCGACGCGGCGTTCGACGTCGTGATCATCGACGAGTCGCACTGGGGCGAGGGCAAGCGCGCGTACCGGGCGCTCCACCAGCGCTACAAGGGCGAGGCGCGCTTCCTCGGCCTGACGGCGACGCCGCGCAGCGACACGCGCTTCACGCTCGTCGGCAGGGCGTACGACTACCCGACGCTCGTCGCGATGGACGTGCTCGCGCGCCACATCGAGGAGGAGCCCGTCCGCACGGGCGTGCGGTGGTCGCCCGCGCAGAGCGGCGCGAACGGCGACTTCCTGCGCAGCTCGCTGAGCGAGCTCGCCACGAGCGCGCCGCGCAACCGCTGCATCGTGCGCACGTTCCTCGACGGGCGCGCGCGCTTCGGCAAGACGCTGATGTTCGCGTGCGACATCGACCACGCCGAGGCGCTGGCCGAGCTCCTGCGCGACGCGGGCGTCGCGGCCGCGGCCGTGCACTCCGAGATGCGCCCCGAGGACCAGCGGCGCCGCGTCGCGCGCTTCCGCGCCGGCGACCTGACCGTGCTCGTCAACGTGGCGATGATGACCCACGGCGTCGACATCCCCGACATCGAGACCGTCTTCCTGACCCGGCCCACGCTGAGCAAGATCCTCTTCGCGCAGATGGTCGGGCGCGCCGCCCGGCGCACCGAGCACAAGACGCACTTTCGCCTCGTCGACTTCGTGGACAACCTCGACGCCCACGGCGCGCTCCTGGTGTCGCCGCGGTCGTACTTCGGCGCCATCGAGGGCGACGGTCGCCCCGGCCGCTACGCGCCCGTCGCGCCGCGCCGCCGCCACGAGTTCGTGGTCGCGCCGATCGAGCACGTCCCGTCGCTCCACGGCTTCGAAGAGGTCGCCGGCTTCGACCTCCAGCCCGCGCAGACGTTCGGCATCGAGTTCGAGCTCACGCGCGACGACTTCCGCGGCGAGCCGCCCGCCGACTGGCTGGCGGTCGCCGAGGGGCTGCTCGACGCCATCCCGACGCGTCGCCGCGCCCGCAAGCCGCAGCTCGATCCGCGGAGGCGCCAGAACCACGCGGTGTGGAACGTGAAGTGGGACGGCTCGTGCGGCTGGGAGGTGACGAGCCGCGTCCTCTCCGGGGCCGAGGGCTTCTACGAGGTGATCGAGGTCTGCCGCGCGCTCGACGAGTTCGCCGCCCAGCGCGGCCTCCGCGTGAACCACCGCACGGGCACCCACGTCCACCTCGGGTGGAAGGCGACCGCCCGCACGCTCGAGCGCCTGATGACGCTCGCCGCCGCGTTCGAGCCCGCGCTCTACACGCTCGTCGCCCCGTCGCGCGCCCGCAACCGCTACTGCGCGCCCGTGCGCTCGGTGCTCACGCGGCTGCTCTCGCTCGGCGCCCTCGCGCGCTGGGCGCGCTTCTTCTACGGCGCGCGGCGCCGCTACCTCGCGGTGAACCCGACGAACCTCTTCGGCCGCTACGGCACCATCGAGGTGCGCCTCCACAGCGGCACGCTGGAGGGGAAGAAGATCCTCGGCTGGGTGTCGCTGTGGATGAGGATCCTCGAGGCCGCGCGCGGTCGACGCCCGGTCCCGGCGCCCCCGTTTCCACCGCGCGAGCTGCCGCTCGTGAGCGGGCCGTACGGCGACGTCCGCTCGCTCGCCGAGCTCGTCGGCGTCGGTCATCAGCTCTCCGACTACCTGACGCTCCGCCGGGGCGTCGTGATCGAGCGCTGGCGCGAGCGGCCCGGCTACCGCAAGCGCGCCGACCGCCTGATCGCCGAGTGGCGCGACGGGCCGGGGACCGCGCCGAGCCGCAAGCGATAGCGGTCAGCCTGGTTCCTCGCGGCGCCCGGCTCAGCGCAGCTTGAGGGAGACGATGGCGCCGTCCTCGGGCGGATGATCCGAGTCGTAGCTGCCACGCTCGGTCCAGTAGAGCACCCCATCGGCCACGAAGATGCCGCTCGGGTAGCTGTCCTTCCGCTCGACGAGCATCTCCCCGGCGTCCGTGCACCCGGCCTTGCACGGCTCCAGCGGCGCGCGGTAGATACCGCGCGGCGAGACTGCCGCGACTACCCCCCCCAGGGGCGAGGTCCAGATCACCCATTGACCATCGATCCACGGCGTCGTGGCTTGGGCACGGCCCGAGATATAGGCAGACTTGGCCGTGAGTGGAGCGTAGCTGTCGACGCCGTCGTTCGTCCCCCAGACGACCTTGCCGGCAACCGCGGCGATGCCGTAGGGGCTCGCGCCAGCGTCGAACGTTTCGATAGGGTTGTTCATACCACTGGTGTTGATCATCGCGATCTTGCCGCCGCCGCTGCCGACCACCACGTAGTACGTCGTGGAGTCGTATTTCACCACGTTGGCCGCGTCGAGCAACAACTCGCTGCTGTTCCGAGGCTCGGGCGGGGTACAAGGCGCATGGTCGGGGCACTTGGCGCGGGTGAAGAAGCCGCGCACGCCGCCGCTCTCCGTCCCCACGTACGTGACCTCGGCGGGGTCCGCGCTCCCGTCGACGTACAGGCTCTCGAACCGGTCGCCCGTCGAGCTCTCTTCGATCGTCTCGGGGCATGCCCCTGCGTCCGCGCCGCAGCCGTCGACGGGCATGCGTCGAATGCGGGTCTGGTGCATGGTGTCCCAGAATTCGTTCCAATAGAGGAACCTGCGGGCCACGACGAGGTGGAAGGGGGACACGCAATCGGACGCGAGCGTCGTCACCTCGCCAGCGCCGGCGTCGACCGCATCGAGCGGCACGCGCAGGATGGCGCCGTCGTCGTTGTGGGTGTGGCGGGTGAAGTAGAGGGCGTGATCGTCGACCGCCAGCGTCGATGGGTCCGCGATGTTCGGAACCATCACGACGGCGCGGCACGGGGCCGGTTTGCAGGGCTGCTCGCCGCCTCCGCCGGAGGCCGACGAGCTGCTGGACGCCGCGCCTCCTGCGCCGGTCGGTGAAAAATCGCGGGAGAGATCGTCGATGTCGTAGAGCCGCGCGCAGCTCCCCCCTGCGGCGAGCGCGAGCGCGAGCACCGCGGCGCGGCCCCCCGTCGCGCGCATCAAAACCTCCACGCTCCGCTCGGCGTGAAGCGAGCGGTGGAGGGGGGTTTCGAAGCGAGGTAATCGACGAGGCGCCACGTGAACACGCCTGCGGAGACGACGCCGATCGTCAGCGCGACGTCGGCGCCGATGAGCTTCACGTGGGCGGATTTCACGTCTGCGTCCGCGGGGTCGCAGCTGGTGCCACAGCGCTGCTGGAGCGCGCCGTAGTCGGACGCGCCCGTCGCGCCGAGGACGGCGAACGCGCCGGCGGCCGCGACCGTGAGCCCCCCCGAAATCCAGACGAGGGCCGGCACGCCGCCGCGCTCCGCGATGGGCGCCGCCGCGACGTGCGTGGGCGGCAGCACGCCCTCGACGCGCTTCGCCTTCTCGCCCTCGCGGAGGACGACCTGCACGGCGAGCGTCGCCCCCTGCGCGGTGAGCTCGAACGCGTGCGGGCCCGGGTCGAGCGGGATGGCCGACGCGCTCGCCTCCCCCAGATCGCGCTCGCCCTCGCGGACGCGGACGGGGGTCACCTCTCCTCCCCCGTCGATCGCGGCGCGCCGAACGACGAACACCACCGAAGGCGTCCTCGCTTCGACGGCCGCGAGCCACGCCGCGCAGTCCGTCTGCATGAGTGCGGGGCACGACGGATCCGCGCACTTCAGGAGCTCGGCGCGCGCCTCGACGAGCGCGCCCTTGTCGCGCCGCTCTTGTCCCTTCTCGGCCGCGGCGATGCACGCCGCGCTGCGCTTCGCGGGTTGCGCGTGCGCGATTGACGGCGCGACGACGAGCATGGCGGCGAGCGCGCGCTTCAAAAGCACTCCGGCTTGTAGTGCTTCTTCCCGTCGGGCCCGACGACGAACGGCGGCTCGCAGCCCACCTTTGCCGCGCGGGGTGGGGCCTTCGCCGGGCGCGGCTTCGGGGCGGGCGCCGAGGTCGCCGCCGTCGCCGTCGCCGTCGCCGCGGTCGCGACGTCGACCGTCGGCGGAGGGGGCGGCGGCGCGGCCTGCGTCTCGGCGGGCGGCGGCTCCGCGTGGGCGACGGGCGCCGACGCCGGCGCGGCCTCG
>JADMIO011606056.1_pt1 | contig 19234 bp, 14 predicted proteins | sample 8958161 | NCBI WGS metagenome assembly JADMIO01 (sample SAMN16585339, study PRJNA669376) | soil metagenome | isolation source: Crop rotation soil | place: USA: Cullars Rotation, Alabama | collected 2011
ATCGATTGTCGGCGCAGTGCCGGTGCGCCTGCTGTCACATGGGGATCAGTCTATCGCAAGGATCTGCGCATGATTCGGGGCGAGCCGCGAAGAATTAAACATGCCGGGCGCATTCGATCGTTCGCGGCCTGTTGCGGGACGCATTTGTTTTTCGAGGAGACTAACGATTCGGAGACGGTCGACGTAACAATCGCGTCTCTTGACGATCCGGCGCCGTTTGCGCCGGGAAAAGTGATCTGGCTCGAAGATAAATTGCCGTGGGTAATGCTCGATCAGTCGCTCCCGCATTTCCAGAAAGGGTCGTAAAACCAGTAATCACCGATGACAGGCACTACCTTGCCGGCCTGCGTTTCCTGTCTGAACTTTGGCGCGATTTGGCGTGTGTAATGGTTTGACGACCTGCGTGTTCAGCGGTTTGACTCAGCCTTATGATTATTAATCAATTCCGCCGCTTTCCTCGTGCTCTTGAAAATGGTATACGTTGTTGGATTGCCCTGCTGGTAGCCTCTACTGCGGCGCTCGCGGCGCCCAGCCCAACTTGGACGAAACTTTCTCCGGATAATTCTCCTCCGGCGCGTTCCTACCTCGCCATGGCCTACGATCCTGCCAGCGAAAAAATCATCATGTTTGGCGGATGGGATGGCAGCGGCTATCTCAACGACACCTGGGCGTTCGATGGAACTGCCTGGTCACACCTGCTTACCCGAGGATTTCCGCCGGCACGTGCTGCTGGCCAGATGGCCTATGACGAGGTCAGTCAGAAGCTCGTGCTCTTCGGCGGATTTAACGGCCGAAGTTATCTCGGCGACACGTGGATCTTTGACGGCAAAACATCGCGCTGGGTGCGCGCCACCACTGCGCATTCGCCCAAGCGCGTCACTAGTCCAATGCTTTTCACTGATCCAAACGGTCACGTGAATGTATATGGCGGATACGATGGGCAGTTTTATCAATACCAGATGTGGCAGTGGACCGGCACCGACTGGAATCAATTGAATCTGGCGGCGCTTCCATTTGCCCGTTCTTCGGCGGCAGTCGGCGTTAATGCTTCCACGAGAAGAGCGGTGTTGTTCGGCGGTCTCGCAGATATTAATCCGGTTAACACTTGGACATATAATGGAACGACCTGGACCGAGCGGTTTCCGCAGACCCAACCACTCTGGGTCTATGCGGGTTCTGCGGCTTTCGATGCAAAGTTGAACGCCATTGTTCTCTTCGGCGGTGGCAGTGGCGGTATTGATCAAAACACGACCTGGAAATGGAGCAATGGAAATTGGACTCGGATTTTGACGACACAATCGCCTCCCGCGCGCGAAGGCGCAGGGATGGTTTTCGATCCGCTGTTAGGTCATGTGATTGTTTTCGGCGGACAACACAACGAGACACCGCTAAACGACACTTGGGAACTTTTGCCCTAGAGCGGCCAAAAGAGGCGCGAAAAGGCGCGAGATCCTCGTTTCCCCGGGATTCGTTTAGTTAATACTTGTAGTGACGCCAGTCCGGCTCGGGCTCATTCCATCTTACCAACTCGCTCCTCGCGCAGGTCCAATTCGCGTTTGACTAGGCACGCGCTAATCGGTTCCATCGCGTGATGGCAGAGCATGCTGGATTTTCTATTGCCTCAATCTTTATCGGGCCGAAGGGCTTGCGCGCCGGCTGGCGATTTCTTCTTTTTGCTCTCGCTATCGAAATCGGCGTCTTCGTTCTCGAAGAGCCGCTTGGGAAAATTCTCGGACGACTTTTCGCTGTCAATCCGCGCGAACTTTCCGCGCCCGCGCTGTTGATTGACGAGTTTGTTTTTTGTCTCAGCGTCTTTCTGATCACCGGCATCTTTGCTCTGGCCGAACATCGGCGGATCGACAGCTACGGCCTGCCGGTCGAGCAGGCGTTCGGGAAATATTTCTGGAAAGGAATGCTCGCCGCGTTGCTCGTCGTCTTATTCATGGCCGGCGCGATGATTTTGAGTGGCGCCATGGTGCTGCATGGGCTGGCATTGCATGGCGGCGACCTGGCAAGGCTCGCCTTTCTTTGGTTCTTCGCAAACATTCTTGTCGGTCTTGCTGAAGAGTACACCTTTCGCGGTTACGCGTTGCAATCGCTCTGGCGCGGTGCCGGTTTTTGGCCGGCGGCTTTGATCACAACTGCAATTTTCGCCGGTGATCATTTGGAGAAGCCGGGCGAGAACGCAATGGATATCGGGATGATTTTTTTCCTCGGTCTCATTCTTTGTCGGAGCATTCGTAAAACCGGCTCGCTCTGGTGGGCGGTGGGCTGGCATGCCGGATTTGATTTTGGACAACTCTTTCTCATCGGCACACGCAACGGCGGGCAAACACCTGGCGGTCGGCTTTTCAACGTGACTTTCCCCGGTCCGCCGTGGTTGAACGGCGGCGAACTGGGAACCGAAGCGAGCATCTTTATGGTACCGGCTGCGATTGCGACCTGGATTTACGTGATCTGGTTTTTACGCGGCCCACCTCGTGATCAGCAAACGTTATATGAGACCGAGTAGTCAGAAGCGGCGGCGGCATCAAAAGGCCGATCGAATTTTCGTACAAGGTCCGACAACAATAATATCGGCCATGCGATCGAAAGTTTTTTTCCTCGCCGCCGTTGTGACCGCGACTCTCATGCGCACAGCTGCATCCGCGGAATTGCAATTCGATCACGTCTGGATTGTCGTGACCCGCGACGCTCCCGAACGCGCGGCGCTTGAGCGCGCTGGACTAAAGATTTCGCCGGATCTTAATCGCCACGTTGGACAGGGCACCGCCTCGATTACGGCCGAGTTTTTGAATTCCTATATCGAACTGATGTGGCCGGATCCAACTGTTTCCGTTGCACCAGGACTCGAACGTGCGGTCGAGAAATTCAAAAACCGAATGAACTGGCGCACCAGCGGTTGGTGCCCGATTGGCATTGGGCTGCACCGCTCCGGTCCTACCACCCCTTTGCCATTTCCAACGTGGACCGTCGCGCCTGACTGGATGCCGAAGGGAACAGCGATCGAAATTCTGACCGCCCGCGACGACACGAAGAGTCCTTCGTTCTTTATTGAACCACCTGTGCTCTCAGTAAAAGAAGAAGCGAATCGCAAACTTCCCGAGAGCGATCCGAAAAGCATCGTGTTCCACCATCCCATCGGCGCAGAACGCATTACTGCGGTTCAAATTGTCAGGCCGAAGGAGTATCAGCCGGTCGCCGCATTCACTTATCTGGAAACAGCCGGGATTTTCAGAAGCAACGAAGGAAAAGAATGGGCGATTGAAATCACGTTCGATGGTGGGCGCAAAGCGCAGACAAAAGATCTGCGATCCGACCTTCCGCTTATCATTCATTATTAGAGATCCTTCCTCGGCCATGAATGAATTCGCGGAGCGCGACGACACCTGATTCCCTTCGCAAATCTTCTTACTTCCGTTTCGCTGAGAGGAAAATTTTTGTGAAATAGAGGATTACAGTGCGGAAGTCCGATGCGATCGCCTGGGCCAATCGTCTAATTCTCGTTAGGTCCGATCAGCTAGAAACCTGCTTTCGGCAATTCCACCCGCTCGGAGCTCACAACCCATGGTAGAATGCTGAGGACCGACTCACTTGGGTGACCAAAGCTCGGCTGCCTTCCCTATCCTTCGCAAACCGGGTCGCGCGCTCCCGCGGGCAAAACGAAATCAGATACTATGGAACGCCCGCACTCGCGGTCGACCGCGAGGTCTTTGTCGCTCAGACCAGCCATCGCAGCGCTGATCCTGACATTTATTTTTAAAAGCAAATGATTTGAATCCGAATCGTTGACCTCGCGCATCTCACTAAACGGAGGGCTCGTTTTGTGATTAGAAAGTTCCTGGGACCAGTGATCGCGATGTCGATCTTCGCGATCTTGGCGTCAAGCTTTGCCGGAACTCAGGCAGTTCCATCTGACGATGAGATTCGCAAGATTCTGGCCGAACGCGTCGGGGAAAATGAAAAAGCGATCGGGTTTGTTGTCGGTGTAATCGATCCGCAACGCCAGTCTGGCTCGGATAGCCGCAGGATTATTTCCTACGGGCATCGGAATGCCGGCGACGCGCGTCCGTTGAATGGCGACACAGTTTTCGAGATTGCGTCGGTCACCAAAGTCTTCACCGCGCTTCTTTTGGCCGAGATGGTCGAGAAAAATGAAGTCGCTCTTTCGGATCCGGCGTCAAAATATTTGACCACCGCCGCGATCAAACTTCCGGAACGGAACGGACGTTTGGTCACGCTTCTCGATCTGGCCACGCATACTTCAGGTCTGCCGTTCATGCCAGCGGATGCGCCGCCATTCAACGATCCCACCGCGGCGAAATATTCCGCCGATGATCTCAAGCGCTACCTTGCTGGTTACCAATTGACTCGCGACATCGGGTCGGACTGGGATTACTCAAATATTGGGTACTGGGTTTTGAGCGAAGCCCTCGCGGCCCGCGCCGGCAAAGTTCACGCCAGTCCGGCTCGGACCATCAAAGATCTGATCTGCCAGCGCGTGCTTGTGCCGCTGAAAATGACGGACACGGGTTTCGAATTATCGGCAAAAATGAAAGAGAATCTCGCTCCCGGCCACGACAGCGCCTTGCAGCCGGCTCCGGCTGCTTCAACCATCCCGATTTACTCGATCATGCCCGCGATCGGTCTCCTGTATTCGACGACCAACGATCTTTTGACCTTTCTCTCCCAATGCATGGGATACGAGCCCTCCCCACTCGCGCCAGCAATGAACGTCGCGCTGAGCAATCGCCGACCTGTTCAACCGGGCAATGAGCAGGCGCTTGGTTGGAACGTTTTTGGAAGGGGCGACGATCAAGTAATCTTTCGCGATGGCAGCTCGTTTGGTTACGCGAGTGCAATGGCGTACGATCCGAAAGCGCGCGTCGGCGTCGTCGTGCTCACAAACCAGGTCGGGGACGTCGGCGACATTGCACGGCATTTGCTCCGGCCGGATTTTCCGTTGGCCAAACCGGCGAACACAAAACACACCGAGATCACACTCGGTTCGAAGGTTCTCGATTCCTACGTCGGCCGATACGAGGCGAAGGGCGAAGGAATCTTTATGATCGCTCGCGAAAATGATTTACTGACGATCGAATCGCCCGCTGACTGGGGTCTTCCCAAACTCCGGATCCACCCGGAAAATCAGTGGGATTTCTTCGCCACAGAGCTTCCTTTCCGAGTGAAATTTCAAGCCGACACCGACGGGAGAGTTCGCTGCCTGACAATCTATCCTCCGAGGGGCCAAAAAGGCGTGCCAGCAACCAAACTGGCTGCGGAAAAGTAACGCCGCCGCAGGCGGCAGGATCAGTTCGCCTTCAACGTTCCCGGCTGGGATCGCACTGTTAAACTCTCGTAGTCCATCCGTGATCCCCCTTGTGTCGCTCAGGTGTAAGGCGGATGTCGTTTAAGCGGAGAATTGTAAATGTATGTAACCAATCCGGGTGGCTGGCGGTCTCTTCGGATAATGGGAACGCAGCGCAACCTGGAGTGGGCACCACCAACCTCCGAAACTGACCGACAAAGTAATACTTTTGAGAATCTAATTCCTCCTCTTCCAGGGGGCGCCAAACAAGATGACTCACCGTGCAGGCTAAGAAAACGCGTCCAACATTCTCTATTTTTCAGTATCGTCGCGACAACGTTTGGCACCGCATTCTACATTATGCTGTTGCTCGGCTTTGCGTGGCTCGTATGTGCTGACATCATTTTCCTGAAATAACGCGTTAGGATCCTTCATAATTCGATCGCCGGTTTCAGGTATTTGAATAAAGTTCCGTCGGCTAGTAGGGCAGGGGCAGCCGCAGGATGATAGAACGGATCAAGAACGCTCTGGCAGAAGTTCCTCGAGCTACTGCCTCCACGGTCCACTATCTTTATCTGGCCCGGATTCCATTTCTCGGATGGATAACTTTATTTGCTTTACCATTACTCGCGATAACCGTTGGACGGCCTCTAGTTCTGGCAGCATTCGATTTGGCATCTAGTGGGGAAGCGTTTTTCGTCGGCATCGCCTACGGATTGGCCGGTGGCAGCATCTATTTCACCGCTCACGTTATTACCAATCTTTGTTCGAACCGCTTCCGACTTAAGATCGATCGAATAGTGCAGAGCCGAATCGACAAGACCTGGGCATGTGCCATTCTCCTCGGCTTTCTCATAAATATTCTGGTAGGTGCAAGCGCCTCAAACCCGCTTCCTTCTTATAGTGGCGGGATAGCCGGGGCGATGATCGGTGGAATGCTCGTCGCGTTCGCAGGCGTGTTCGCCGCCGGAGCGATCTCCTCGAGTTTTCCCCAAAATCCCGTTTATCGAAATTTAGTTTGGTTCGGGTTAAAAGTCGGTCTCCGGAAACAGAAGGGATACTTGCGCCCGATCTCCGCCGGCATTGAGACAAACCATCCAGCGGACTGGAAGTATGAAGAGGGCCACGTTCGTGCGGCCTCTTACACCTTTATTGTCATTGTCGCATATTGCATCATCACTGGGAAACAGATTGCGCCCCTCGTGGCGTTGATGCTACTACTCTCTCTTTGGGTCCTGGTCCTGGCTGGTGTTACATTTTTTTGGGACCGTTACCGATTGCCGTTGCTGGTCATTCTCATCGCCTATTTTTGGCTCGCAGGTTTTTCTGTCAAAGCTGACCATTATTATCGAGTTTGGACCAGGCCGCGTCTCGACGCAGAACTAACCCCGGGCGAAATTATTGGTCGGGCTGCGCAGCAACATCGACCCATTGTAGTCGTAGCGGCAGGAGGCGGCGGTATTCAATCGGCCGCCTGGACTACTTCTGTGCTTGATCAACTAGGCAAGCGCTTGAAAGCAGACTCCGGCGGAGCGTACGATTTGCCGCACAGCATTCGCCTCATCAGTGGCGTTTCCGGTGGCAGCGTCGGCGGAATGTTTTATGCCGAGTGTTTCGACGAGAGCGAACTCGATTTCGGTCACGGTTTTCAAGCGGCATGTTCGAGCTCTCTCGGACCCACCATTCGTGGTCTTTTACGACAGGACCTTTGGCGCGCTCTGGTGCCGTTTTTAGTTACTGATATTTGCAATGATCGCGGACGTGTCCTGGAGCGACAATGGTGCAAGAGTTTTGACAACAAATTTAAGCCCAACGCAAAACTGGCCGATGCCACTTTGTCGGCGTGGGGCGAGGATGCACTTTCATTAAGGCGACCCGCGTTAATATTCAATTCGACCATCGTAGAGACTGGACAGCGGCTGGCTATCTCTACGGTACCGATCCGGCACGCGCTGATCGGTGAAACTGATTTCAGCGACCAATACTGCGCCGAGCTTTTTGTCAGCACGGCGGCACGCCTTTCGGCAACCTTTCCTTTCGTAACTCCGACGGGCCGGCCCACCATGGTAAATACGAGTAATTCGCCCTGCGGGCCTGTATCACCGCCTCCATGCGGTGGAGGCGATCAACATTTGGTCGACGGCGGTTACTATGAAAACAGTGGCATGGTTGGAGCAATTGAGTGGATCGATGACGCTCTCACAGACCTTACCAACCCGGTAAAAAATCCAAAACAGTATCTGGTACCACATGACATTTTGTTGTTAGCAATTGATGCGTTCGAACGCCCAACCGATCCGGAAGATCCGTGTCAGCCGAGTCAGACTAGGCCAGCTCGTGAGTCCGATGAAGTTGCTCATGGGGTGATCTACAATCTGGCGTCCCCGTTGTACGCAGTGATGAACGTGCGAGGTACGGGACAACGATCATTTGCCCGACGTTTGTTGCGGATGTCCCAGGCGCGTTGGTCACTGCAGCACGTCAATATTCGCGACGTTAAGATCTTTTTCGAAGTAGAAGATCCGGCCAACCGCGAAGAACACGTCCAGGCTGGTCAGAAGACGCAAGCTCTGGCCGGAAAAAAACCGTCCGGTCGATTCTATATGGGAGTAGATCCTGGAAAAGAACCGCTTTCCTGGCATTTGCGACCGAGTGAGATTGATGAACTAAAAAAGCAATGGGCTGGTTTTAATGCCGCTTCGCAAAACTGCTCCGACAATTATGGAGCGATTCTCGACTTCTTTAAGGCGGAATCTGTCGGACAGTAAAACATTGTCCCTTGTCACCCTCAACCCCTTAACTAAAGGCCAGCATGCGAGACGTTCTCTCAATTCTAAACCCCTTCTTCACCTCGGCGCCAGTTCGGCAACCATCTTGTCGAAACGCGGATTACCTCGCAGCGGATCCCATACTCGATCGAGCTTGAGCGAACCGTATGAAATATAACTGGCACCGCCGGGGTTCTGCGCCATCTGCTCCAAAAGGTCGAGCGCGCGATCGATCTCACCGGTCTGCGCATAAATCCCGGTCAGTTTAATTAGTAACTGAGTGCCATTGAGCCAATCTTTTTCCACCGGCAGCAGTTGCGTCGCGCGTTCGGCTTCACGGATTGCATCCGCTTTTCGAGCGACCTCCACGTCGCACTGGGCGAGAGCCATGAGAGCCTTGGGATCATCCGGCCGTTGACGGACTACGGCCGCCGCCCGTTCGCGCGCGGCTTGAAAGGCGATGTTTGCCTTGGCCGTGTTGCCCAGCGCGCGCGCTACAATCCCCTCGTTGAATTCTCGCGGGGTGAAAAAGCCGTCATCATCAAATTCGCTTCCACCTGGCGAAGCGAGGATTTGCTCGGCCGTATGATAATCGCGCTCCAGTAACGCCAGATTCAAACGCTGTGTGTTGACGTCGTTTGGATCGGCATTCTTAGTAGACTCCCCAGTAACCAGTTGTTTCCACGGCCCGACGTCCGCTTTCCAGAAAAAATACATCAGGGCGCGGGTCAACCCGAGGCCGAAATCATTGCCTTTCCACGCCAGCGTCTCATCCAGAACTCTGATCGCGTCCGCATACCGCCGCATTGCAAAGTAGTTCGAGCCCGTCAGCTCCGAAATGTATTGCACATTGCGCGGGTCGAGCTGCAACGCCTCCTCGAGATGGTGCGTGGAATCCTCCCACCTGTTTTGTCGCCGCTCGATGATTCCGGCGAAGTAGGGTACCTCCGCTGAATTAGGGAGGTTTTGTTTGGCCAGGGCCAGTTCCTTAAGCGCCGCGGTATAATCACGGCTGCTCTGATAATAAAAAAAGGCGCGCGTCAGATGAACGTCGCCTGAATCGGGTTGCAGCCGTGTGGCTGTGTCCAGAGCATTGCGCGCCAGCTCGACATCTCCGGCCACCGGGTCGGGCACGACCCAGTGCAGATACATATGCGCGCGCGCCAGTGCAGAAAGCGCGGGAACAAATTTGGGATCGCGCCGCACCGCGTCGTCCAGCAGACGGATTACCTCCTGCATCTTTTCGGTGCCGCCGCTGCCGGAAGAAGTGGAGATATTTCGCCAAATGTCCCTGGCCCGGAGGTAAAGATCGTACGCGATCATGTCGCTGGTAGGCTTTTCGTGCATAACTGCTTCCTCGCGGGGAGAAAGTTTGGCGCGCAGCTGGTTGGCGATGTTTTGCGCGATCTCGCTTTGAATCGCGAAGACGTCAGCCAGTTCGCGATCGTACGTTTCCGCCCACATGTGAGTGTCATTGCGCGCATCGATGAGCTGCGCATTTACTCGCACTCGATTCGCGGCCCGTTGCACGCTGCCCTCCAAAATGTGGGAGACTCGCAGCGCCTGCGCGATATCGCGCAGGTTCCGCTTCTGCGCGTTGCGATATTGCATCACACTGGTCTGACTGATCACTTTCAGATCCGCGACCTTCGCGAGGTCGGTCAGGATCTCGCCTTGAACGCCATCGGTGAAGAACGCGTTCTCCTGGTTCGCGCTCAGATTTTCAAATGGAAGAACCGCGATACTTTTTTCCGGCATTCCACTTAACTCAGGTGGACGTTGCCATTGCCGAATCGCAAGGACCGCGACGATTATCGCGACGGTCACTCCCGCTGCGATGAGCAACGCTATGCGACCACGAGTCCATCTTTTTTGGGCCGCGCGGAGTTTGGCTGACAGCTCGGGATTACCAACCGTATCGGTGTAAAAGTTAACGACGCCCACGCGCACGCCGTGTTTCACTTCGACTTCGCCGATTTCGTGAAGATAAGGCTCCCATCTGCGGTACTGCGACAAATCTTCGGCGGCGCGTTTGGACAACAAGATGTGACTGGACTCTCCGAGATCCATCACACGTTGGGCCATATTGATGCCAGCGCCCGCTACGTTGGAGCGGTCATTCACGTCGGCTACGCCGCTAACCGGCCCGGTGTTAATGCCCATCCGCACCCGCAATCGCGGGTGCGATTTCAACGCTTCAGCTATTTGCATGGCGCATTGCAGCGGCGCTTCGGGGGAAGTGAAAAAGACCAGCGCCATGCCATCGCCCGTGGGAAGGCGAATTAATTTTCCGGCTGATTCAGCCGCGCGAAACTGCTCGGTCTTTCGGACAATGTCGTTCAAATCTTGTTGGAGAGCGCGCTGGTCGTCGATCAGCGCCTTTGAATATCCGACAATATCGATGAACAGGACGTGACCTATCTCGAGCTGAACGTCCGTTTCGGGCTGCTCAGGCGGCATTTCTGCATTCCTTTTACTGCAACTATCACCGAAAGCGAGCGCAGCAAAGCGTGTCACCGCGTGAGGCGAAGCCTTTTACGCGGTCCTCGCAACTCCGTAAAGGAGCGTGGCTTCCACGGAGCACCTCCATCCTATTCTTAAAAGCTCGGCTATCAAAGGCGCACGTAAGTGGGTGCCTTGGGAACAAGTTGTGCTACAAGCAGGAGCGCCGCTCCCGCTCATAAAGAGTGGGAGGCCTCGAACACCTCTAATATATATGTTTGGATCTAACACACCAACCAGCCTGGCCTCGAACGGAACTCCGAATTACAATTCCGCTCCCAACCGATTGTCCGGTGACGTCTCCATCAAAGGCGACGTGATGTGCGGCAGCGAGTTAGTCATTGAAGGAAAAGTCGACGGAACGATCACATCCACCGGGACGTTGACCATTGGCGCCCGCGGCAAAGTGACTGGCGACATCGAAGCGGGCTTCGTCACCATTCAGGGATCGGTCGAGGGCAACGTCCTCGCACGCGAGCGCTGCGCCTTGAAAGCCGGTTCCAATCTCCAAGGAGACGTCGCAGCCCCTCGCCTGGCTGTCGACGAAACTGCCAGCTTTGTCGGCAAGGCCACCATCACGGCCAACCGCGCCTAGGCCGGCCTGGCCGTCCTCACTTAATCGCTGCGAGATCGACGAAAAGACAATCGTCGCTTGGCGGGATGCTGCCATCGGGTATCGAAAATTTCACCGCGCGAGGCAAAGCCTTTTACGCGGTTCTCTCAACTCCGTAAGGGAGCGTGGCTCCCACGGAGCTTTTACGCCCTCAACCTACTTCAGCAGCATTCAAAACCTTTGCTTCGCCAGGGCGCTACGGTCCGCATGGGCCCACAACCGTATAACCGGCGCCGGGGCCGTTATCCACAGCCGGCCCGCTCTTAGGCACGAGCACCGTCGCCGTTTTGTTTGTCACATTATTAGAGCTATCGATATACCGCAGGTTGACGCGATAAACACGGCCATTGCCGGCATCAGCACGCTCAGCCCTCAGCTGAACCGACCCGCAACCATTGGCAATCACGATGTCCTTTTTAGTCGCGCCGTCGCCATTCCCGTTGGCGTCTTCGGGTTCATCACTACTCGCGCTCACGATGTGGACGCTGTTGATTACATTGCCGCCACAATCATCCGTCGCGCTTGCGACTAGATCGCTGACGTTCAAGGTGTGATATTTGTGATTGGCCGGAGAGAGTGTTAGCGAAGGCTTGAGCGTGATCACTGCCGGATCGCTAGGCGTCACGTTCACCGTCAGGTTAGCCGTCGCGGTCTTCTGTCCGTCGGACACTTTCAGCACCACCGTGTTTGATCCTTGCGCGGCGTCGCAGCCGGCTGCGACATCTGCAGTGACGGTGCCATTCGTATTCTGGATATGTGTAACGCTGATGCCGGTTGCGGGTGTCATCACTGTGACCACGAGGCTGCCCGCCGAGTTATCAACGTCGGAGACAGTTGCGATCTGCGAATTGGAAGCGCCGGCGTGTTGCTTACGCGAGAGTGTCGCCACGCTGTCGAAGGTAGGCGGATCGTTCACCGCGTTAATCGTGATGTTTACGGTCGCGGTATTTGAATCAGCATTGTGCGAATCGCGCGCCTTGTAGGTGAAGCTGTCGCTACCGTTGTAGTTACCGTTTGGCGTATAGGTAAAGGATCCGTCGCTGTTGAATGTCAACGTTCCATTCGATGGCGCGCTCAACAATACGGCGGTAATGGTGTCGCCGGAATCCGGATCGGAATCGTTTCCGAGCACACCGGGAGCAGCGATATTCAACGGCGTGTCCTCGTCGGTAGTGTAATTGTCGTTCATCGCCGTCGGCGGTCGGTTGCAGGAGGTCTGCACTTCAAAGGCGCCGATATCAGTGCCATCGCCTCCGCTCGCGTTTTGAACGTCGGAGTCATCGAACGTGCGCGCGAAGCCGTTGCCGCGCTGATCCGTGGTTGTCCCGGCGAAATTTTTGCCGTTGTCGATCGCTGGGCCGCCGCACACCAGAGCGTGTGTCTGGGTCGGGCCACCGTTAAAGGCAAGATTCGTGTCGAGAACCGTATGAATGTCGATCGTGCCGGAGCCAGAGTTGCCGACGATATTGCCGTTTGTTCCGTTCGTGATGCCGCCTGATGTAGATGCGTCGCCGATGAGATTGTAATTCGCCGTGTCAATCGTGCCGAATTGGATGTCGCTTGGATAGGGCGCCGTAGTAGTGCAGAACATGCCATTGCAGGACGCAACGTTGCCGGCAACAATCGTGCTGTTGAGCGTTTCCGTGCCGTTAGGGAAGATGCCGCCCGGGCCGGGGGTTGGCCCTGGGTTGACGGTGTTGCCAGTGATAGTGCTGTTGTTGGCTACGAGGGTACTGCGGTTGAAGATGCCGCCGACGGAATCGCCGGAATTGCCGGAGATAGTGCTGTTATTAATCGTGAGCGTGGCAGAAGATTCGTTGTCTAAGCCGGCCACGACGTGGGAAGTATTCCCGGAAACGGTCGAATTGTTGATGATTAGGTTGCCGCCGGATCCGTTTTGGATGCCCCCACCGCCGAAGATCGCGGAACGATTGCCGGAAATAGTGCAGTTGCTGACAGTCAGCGTGCCCACGTTAAAAATGCCGCCGCCGCCATTGAACTCGTCCGTTAATCCGCCGGAGATGGTCAGGCCCGAAATGGTGACGACCTTCCCGCTGTTTACGCCAAAGATGCGAAATTGGGACGCAGCGTTGGGATCGCGCTTTACTGTCAACCGATTTGGGCCAAGACCGTTGATGCTGATGTTGCTGTTGAGATTCGCCAACGCGCTGCCGAGCGCGATTGTGTAACGGTCGTTGCCCATATCATATCCTGGATCGCTCGTGGGAATGTTGAATAGGACGATCGGCGCGCCGCCGATACTGTTAGCAGCGTTGATCGCCTCGCGCAGTGTACAGCTGGTATCGTCACAAACGCCGTCGTCGCTATCGGCGGTTTTGTTGACAACGAGAAAGTTCGATTCCACCGCGCCAATGTCGGTCCCGTCACCGCCCGACGCATTCGCGACAGCAGGATTATCAATCGTGCGGGGAAAACCAGTGCCGCGTTGGTCGGTCGTAAATGCAGTGAAGCTCTTGCCTTTATCTATCACTGGACTGCCCGGCAGGGGCGCCAGCGTTTCAGTCGGGCCGCCGTTGTTTTGCAATCCGCCGAGCATCGGATCGACACCGGTGATGTTGTTGCTGCCGGATACGGTGCCGTCAGTGATATTTTCAATCAGACTGTAATTTGCTGAGACTGTAGACTCGATGTCCGGGCCATGTGCTGCGGTGTTGTTAGCGACGATGCTACTGTTGAGAGCCACGCCGCCCGAAACGCCGCCGCCGTCAATGGCGGAATTACCGGAGATGGTGCTGTTGTTTACAGTGGCAGATCCGTCGATCCCCCCGCCGACGTGCGCGGAATTACCGGAAATTGTGCTATTGCTCACGTTGACGCTGGCCCCGTTCGTGGTCAAAATGCCGCCGCCATCGCCACCGCCGGTGTGGTTACCCGAGATGGTGCTGTTGTTAACGCTGAACGTTCCGGCGCTGGTTGCGATGCCGCCGGCATCCTGACTAGTAGTGTTACCGGAAATGCTGCTGTTGTTGATAGTGACTGCCACGCCGCTGTTGTTAATACCGCCTCCTGTTCCCCCGAAAGCAGAGTTGTTAGCGGAGACACGGCTGTTGTTCAGCGTGAGCGTGCCGGCATTGTAAATACCGCCGCCCAACCCGGCGGCGTCGAGAGAGCCGGCGATGTTACCAGAGATGGTACTACTGGTCATGGTGAGCGTGCCGCCCTCGTTGAAAATGCCGCCGCCAGCATTACCCGGAAACGCAGTACCGTTTGCGCGGCCGCCGGAAATCGTCAGGCCGGAGATCCCGACGGCCTTACCGTTATTCACGGCAAAAATTCGGAACGCTGTCGAGGCGCTGGGGTCGCGTTGAACCGTCAACACGTTCGCGCCCGGACCGCTGATCGTGACGTCGTCAGCCAAATTGGGCAGCGCGCTTTCGAGCGAAATCGTGCCTGTGACGCCCGCCGCGAACGCGATTGTGTCAGCACCCGCGTTTGCGTTGGCATCGATGATAGCCTGGCGTAAAGTTCCGGTACCTGCATTCGGAGCAGGATTGACACCGCCATTGTCACCGGTGTTGGTGACGTTGAAAGTGACGGCGTACGAGGGAATAGCGAACGCGCCGCAGAAAATAAACAGGGCCGCGCATAATGTGACGATGAGTTTGGGACGTTGAGCTTTCATGGAAAAGGTGGTTGAGGTTAAATGAAATCCAATCTTCGCTGGCGCGCGCTGTCGCGTCGCAAAGCTGATTGAGAGCGCGATGTTGCGAAAAAGGAGCAAAAATCGTCAAGCTTTTTCCTACATAAAATGTTGGGACTTAGGCACGTAGGGCACCGCCCTACATTATAGCGAGTGGTGTTGAGATTAGTCGTCCGCTCGAGTGCCCAGAAAACACTTCAGGGAAGCTTCTCTCTTCAATAATTTCAGGCATTTAAATTACTGGTATGAAAATCCAGTTAAAACGCGCTTACGATCCGCCATCGAAATCTGATGGCACACGGATCCTGGTCGATCGATTGTGGCCCCGCGGCCTGACCAAAACGAAAGCGAAGATCGATCTTTGGCTGAAGGAAATCGCTCCGAGCACTGAGCTCCGAAAATGGTTCCATTGCGAAGGCCAAGGCACGGATTGGAAAGAATTTCGACACCGTTACCTATCCGAACTAAAAAATCATCGCGACGAGCTTGAACTTCTGCGAAGCAAAATAGATCAAGGCCCTGTCACACTGCTTTACAGCTCCCGCGACCGGCAACAGAACCACGCCGTGATCCTGAAGGGGATTTTGGAGCGGGGCTCGGCAATGACCGTCTCTATATAGGTTCGCGGTTAGTCTCCTTTTGTGTTGTGGCCAATGCGATTGCAGCGGTCTTTAGGAAAAATTGTAAATTCACGTAACCAATCCGGGTGGGTAGCGGTCTTTCCGGATAATGGAAACGCAGCGCAAAAGGGAGTGGACACGACCACGCTACGCAACTGACCAACAAATCCAGACTCTTGCGAGTCCGTTGCCTTCTCCTCCATGTGGCGCGCCAAACGAGTTGACTCGCCGTGCAGGCTGAGGAAACGCGTGCAACACTCTTTATTTTTCACTCTCACTGCGACAACGTTTGGCGTCGCATTCTTCATTACATTGTTGCTCGGGCTCGCGTGGCTCCTGAGCGCTGACACGATTTTTCTGAAATAACGTGTCCCGAATAATTAGCTGACGTGTGGCGGTCGAGGTTACCCCCGCGCGAGCGGCGTCTTCACAGGCGAGCAACAACGCTTTCTGTTGATCTTGAAATCTTCATGCCTGGGCGAAGGTATGCTGATGCGACCGATCACATCAGATGATCTGCGGCGGTTCGCTGTGGCGCGGTCGCTCTTTCGGCCAACTACGTTGCGGCGCGCGCTGGCGCGGATGAAATTCGTTCAGGCCGACCCGATTCGCGCGCCGGCGCGGGCGCAGGACCTGATCCTGCGGCATCGAGTGAAGGACTATCACGCGGGCGATCTGGACCGAAACTACGTCCTGTTAGGTATCGAGGAAGATACATTCGTTAATTACGGCTTTGTCACGCGTGAACTCCAAACCTTGATGCATCCGCGACCGGATGTGCGCGTACCCGCGGCAGGTCTGGGGGCGTGGTCAGTGGCCGAGCGAAAGAAAGCCGATCTGCTGCTTAGGTTCGTCGAGTCACAGGGCGAGGTGCATCCGCGCGGAGTGGAAGAACATTTTGCGCACGGCCGGGTCCGAAATTATTGGGGTGGCTCGTCGAATGCGACCACGCATATGCTCGACGCGCTGCAGTATCGTGGCCTGGTGCGAGTGGTGCGACGCGAGAACGGCATTCGCATCTACAGCACTCACCGGCATAAAGCGCCGCGCTTAAGTGAAACAGAACGCCAAGAGCGGATGGATGCGCTCGTCGATGTGGTGTTAAACATTTATGCGCCGCTGCCGGCCTCGAGTCTGTCGTTTTACATCCGTCGATTGCGCTACGCTGTGCCGCAATGGCGAAACGAAATCACCGCCGCGCAGAAGCGCGCCCGTGAACGCCTCGCCCACGCGCGGGTCAACGAGATAGACTGGTATTGGCCAGCCAGAGAAGATCCACACCGCGCTGTCGCTCCCGAAAAGGTGCATTTACTCGCGCCGTTCGATCCGGTCGTGCACGACCGCACCCGTTTCGAATTGTTGTGGAACTGGACCTACCGATTCGAAGCCTACACACCGGCGCCGAAGCGAAAGCTCGGTTATTATGCGCTGCCGCTACTCTGGCGCGATCGCGTGATCGGTTGGGCCAATCTCGCGGTGAAAAATGGCGCGCTTCTCGCGGATGTCGGCTACGTGCAACATCCGAACGACCGCGCTTTTAAACACGAGCTGGAGGCAGAACTGCAGAGGCTGCAATTCTTCTTAGCTGCAGGTAGCAGTGACGTCGACCTGGTGACTTCGGTTGTCTGACTTCTGTCTTCTGCCTCTCTATTCGATGTTCGGCGTTCGATGTTCGCCTGTCGCTTCAACGCTTCAGCCCTTTTAACGATTAACAATTTAACGTGACCTTGACCTCTGCGACGACGCGGTCGCTGCACCGGGCGGTTTCAAGTGCTGTCGAAAAAATCCGATCGCCAGCGTGCGCACTTCTTCCAACTCAGCCGGCTTAAATTTATGACCCTGCGTCGGAAAATCGCGACTCTCGTAGGCAATGTTGTTCTGTTGCAGATAACTAAACAGCGGTTGCACATATTTTTTGTATGGAACCCGGTGATCGCGTTGCCCGTGCACGAGTAACAAGGGGGGCATCCGACCGAGCGGTTTCATCTGGCCTTCGACCCAGCCCCCGGCGTGATCCACCACCGCGCCGACCTGCGGATTGTCCGATGCCGCCTCCAGCGCGATAAATCCTCCCAGCGAATAGCCATAAATGCCTATTGGCGCGGATGAGGATGGTTGCTTTTGAATCCAGTCGATGACGTAGCGCACACCTTCCACCCATTCATTGAAATCCTTCCGATAATTCCAGGGGCCCGCCATAAAGCCTCCCGTTTCGTCAAGATAATGGGGCAGATAAACGATATAGCCGGCGCTAACCAACTGTTGCGCATACACTCTCACCCGAGCCCCGTCGAAAGCCAGGCCACCCGCTCCATAGAGAATCAAAATGGTCGGATGCGGTTGTCCATCATTCGGCTGATACAAATCGAGCCGCATCGAGTTTTGACGCGTCGGAACACGGACCTCGGTGAAGGAGATTTGCTTCGCCGTGGCCTGACTGATGCAAAATGCCGACGCAACGATATAGATAAACCGGAACGGTTTAGTCACGAATATGACAATTGCCAGAACGATGAAGAGAGCAATCGCGCCCATCAGCGTGAACCGAGTCAGGCTGTAGCGTCCGCTGTCCTCAGCGGATCTTGTGGTCGCGCTCGGATGGACGCAAATGCAAATGGCATGACGGAGTTTGTGGGCGAAAGGTTTGGCGGCGGCGCGACTAAAAGGTTGTGCCGCCCGTAATCGGCCGCGTGGGTACATTTTGGACTAACTGCAGATTCGCGCACTGAGCGTTTAGCTATTCCCATGAAATTCTTAATCACGAACGACGATGGCATCGACGCTGCCGGATTGAATGCGTTGCTCGAAGCCGCGCAAAATTTTGGCGAAGCCACCATCGTTGCACCGGCTGCGCCGCAATCGGGCGTGAGCCACGCCGTGACATGGCACGAAGGTGTGCGCATCGAACCGCGCGGCGAGAAACGAAACGCCATCCACGGCACACCGGCCGATTGCATTCGGCTCGGGTTGCTCCATCTGGTGCCGGACGCGAACTGGGTCCTCAGCGGCATCAATCACGGGGCAAATCTCGGTGCCGATGTTTATTACTCCGGCACGGTCGCGGCCGTGCGCGAAGCCATTCTGCACGGCTGGCCCGGCATTGCCTTTTCGCATTATCGCAAAAAAGGCGCGGATTTCGAGTGGGCACGCGCGACGCGGTGGATCACGCCGCTGTTGCGCGAGCTACTCGACCGGCCGATCGAGCCTGGTCTCTTTTACAATGTCAATCTTCCCCTCCTGCCGACCGGTGCGCCTGACCCCGAAATTATTTGGTGTCCGCTCGATCCGAAACCGCTCCCTTTGAACTACCGGCACGAAGAAGAGACTGGCTTATATTACGCCGGCGACTACAACCTGCGCGGCCGCACGCCCAGGGCCGATGTCGACGTTTGCTTTAACGGCAACATCGCCGTCTCGCAGGTGAAATTGCTCTAGGGTGAGTCAGCAACTCTTAAACGAGAAAGGTAGTCCTCGCGAAAGTCAGCGGTCCGGTGTTGTGTCGAAAGTAGGACTGCCACCTGGACCGAGTAAGTGCGTCTCGCGACACAGTTCGACGAAAATTGCCGCGACCGACTATTCGGTTTGAAAACTGTTTGGAGAAGGCTCTCGACGCGCGAATCCTCCCGCAACGGATCAAAAATCGGATTGATTTTGATTTCAAAGCCGAGCCGGTTGCGTTCTTCAACGGCCTTTGCAAGGCAGACCAACTTTCCAGCACAGTGGGATCCGAAGCTTGGAATTCACGTGACTTGAAGTCGCGGC
>JADMIO010871524.1_pt1 | contig 19231 bp, 14 predicted proteins | sample 8958161 | NCBI WGS metagenome assembly JADMIO01 (sample SAMN16585339, study PRJNA669376) | soil metagenome | isolation source: Crop rotation soil | place: USA: Cullars Rotation, Alabama | collected 2011
GCGACTTCAAGTCACGTGAATTCCAAGCTTCGGATCCCACTGTGCTGGAAAGAGCCGTGGCAGAGCCGGAGCGCCAATTTTCACCAGAGCGCTGTGCGCCGCGCGGCAGACGCTTTCGTCCGGATCGAGCAGCGCGGCCTGCAGTCCGTCGAGTACCTTCTTCGCGTTGGCATCGGGCGGAATGCCGATTTCGCCCATCGTCTGCGCGGCCCACTTTCGGCGGTCGGCGAAAAGATCACCAAGTAGCACATTCGCCAGATGCGGACTGGCGAGACTGAATGCAACGGGACCCATCGCTCCGAGCGCCTCGAATCCTGCGACAGCATCCGAATCGACGGCGCTCTTGGTGAGCTCAATCAGATCCGGCACAGCCGTCGCGCCGACGACGCTCATCGATGAGACTGCGCGCGCCGCGCGGGCGCGAATCTTCGGATCGCCATTTTTCATTTCGGCGGTCAGCGCCGGAACGGCGTCGGGACCGATCACGCGCAGCACGACGCTCAATACTTTTTCCAGATCTTTGTCGTCGTCTGCGTGTTCGGAGACGGCGACTTTAACAATTGCCGGAAGCGCGGGCTTGGCTTCGGGTCCCATTCCAGCGAGCGCGGTCAGCGCAGCACGAAGCTGCGCCGGATTTTCCGCATCGAGCCACTGAATAAACGTCGCCATGGCCGTGCGCGAATATTTTCCGAACCGTGCAAGACTTCGCGCCGCCGCGAAACGAACCTTTTCTTCCTGATCATTGAGCGCCTCAATCAGCGCCGTGGCGATCGCGCCGCTCTCATCGGTTCGTGTGCGCAGCGCCTCGGCCGCCTCCTGGCGCGTGACGGCGTCGGGAGTTTTCAGCGTTGCGAGCACCTCGGCATCGGGATGCGCATCAAGCGCCGTGCGGTAGCGCGGCTTTTGCGGATCGCGCGAAACATTCAGCGCAGCGAGCTCAGCCGTTCGTGCCAGCGTTTTGTCGTTCTTGGCAATTTCGAGCAGCGCTTCTTTGGCGCTGGCTGCGGCTGGGCCGAACGAATCGAGCGCTTTGATCGCTGCCGTCGCGATGTCTGGATCTTTATCCTGGGCGCGCGCGACCAGATCTGCGATCACGTCGTTGCCGGGATTTTTCAGCTTCGCCAGAATCGCGACCATTTGTTTGCGTACTGCCGCGTCTCGTGAATGCATTCCAGTGCGCAGAGCCGGCAACGCGTCGTTTCCCGCGGCGATCAGCAGATTGACTTCGGTGTTGCTGGCGATTTCAGTTGCTTTGCCCGGCTCGCTCGCTTCCAGCTGTTCAACAAGCGCGTGCAAAACTTCGGGATCGCGCGGCGCAATGCGCGCGGCTGAAAGAACCAGCGCGGAGCGCAGCTTCGGATCGCGCTCGCGCTTGAGTGTACGCATGATGATTGGAAGCGCAGCATGCGCAGCTTTGCCCATGTGCGAGAGCGCCTCGGACGCAGCCTTGCGGCTGCCGGCGTCGCCTTTTTCAATTGCCTGAATCAGCGGATTGACTCCTGCTTCGCCGATGCAGCGCAAAGCTGTCGCAGCGGCCGGCGCGTCCTGCGCATTCAGCACTGCTTTCGCCAGCAGCGGAACAACCTGTGGCTCCCAGGGCGAAATCGTTGCGGAGGCGTCAATCGCGGCTGTGCGGAAATCGTTGTTGCCTTCGCGCAGCGCAGCCAGGACAGCTTTACGAACGGCCGGCGCTTCAGGATCGATCTGAGCCAGCGACGAAAGCGCCGCAATGCGCTGTCCGATTGGCCGTTTCGGACTTGAGACTACGCCCAGCAAATCCGCCACGGCGGCCTTTGCGGAAGCGCCGATTGCGCCGAGCGTTTCGATGGCCAGGCGCTGCGTTCCTGGCTGCAATTCGTCTTTGCTCAAACTGAGAAGTTCGGGAACCGCCGCCGCGGCTGCCGGCCCGAAGTCGCTCAGACAAACCAGCGCAATGCGCCGCTCCTCTTCGTTCTCATATTTTTTGAGATGCTCGATCCAACCGTCCACGCTTTTGCCCAGGATGCGCGCGGGCGCGGGCGGTTCTTCGGCGTGGAGCGAAGTAATAAGAAGGAGAGCGATGGCGACGGACGACACAAGGTGGCGAATCATAAAAAATTCCAACTTCGATGCCGTATCTTCGCACAGCGATGAGGCGGTATCAAGCAATTCACGAACGGTCGCTTCGCATTGCGCAGAAGATTCAACCGACAAGGCAGCGTCACGGCCGCAAAAATCTGGAAATTTCTGGTCAACGCCATCAATAGACGCGGTGTAGTACAGTTATAGCAGTTGAAACAGTTATAACAGAGGCGCTGATGGCCCAGTTCATCCTCAAGTCCAACCTCCATGTCTCACAGCAGGTGGGCGAGCAGATCAAGAGCCTGATGGTGCGGGGCGGCTGCAGGCGTGGCGACCCGCTGCCTTCGTACCGGGAACTGTCGAAGCGATTTCAGGTTTCGCTGGTCACGGTGAAGCGCGCCATGGACGAACTTGCTGAATCCGGCATCGTTCATATTCAGCACGGCAAGGGCGTTTTTGTCGGAAAGGAACTCTCGCCTAAAACGCGAAAGCTCTCGCAGATCGGCATCATCTTCTATTGCTCGCGCCAGCTCGTGTTTTCGACGCGCTACCTGATGGAGATTTTCCAGGGCATTCTTCTACAGTCGGAATTGCGCGGCGCCGACGCGCGGCTGTTTTCAGTCAAAAGCGAAGGCCCACTGCCGCCGGAAGAAGTCGAGACCAGCGGCGTTGACGGCGTGATTCTCGTCGGCATCCCCAACGAACAGTATCTCGAGGCTTTCGCGCGCCACCACATGCCCGTCGTCGTGGTCGATGCAGCTTCGGAATTCAATCTGGATCATGTGCTCGCCGACAACGCGAACGACGCGACGCGGGTTGTCGATCATCTGGCAAAGCTGGGGCACAAGAATATTGCGTACCTCGACGGCTGGTCGACCGACACGATTCGCAATGTTGTCATCGAGTCCTCCGATGTGCGCGAGCGTCGCGAAGGATTTCTCACTGCGATGGCTGCGCGAAAGCTGAACGGTCCGGTTTACAAGGTTTCGCGCAGCGATCCGGAAGGAAGCATTCGCAAGACGGCAGCGGCGTGGAAATCCGCCGTCAACTGTCCGACGGCGCTCGTGACGTACGACGACGCTGGCGCGGCGCTCTTTGGAAACGCCCTGCTCAAGCTTAACGTGAAAATTCCGGCGGACATTTCGATCGCGGCCGTGGCCGGATCGGATGGCGACCGCTTTGGCGGCGTTGCGCTGACGTTCAACCGGGTTGACTTTGTCGCCATGGGTCGGCGCGCAGTCGAGATCCTCGCGACGCGCTGTAAGCAACTGCGGCCATCGAAGCCCGAGTACTGGCACACAGGCTCGGCGTTTTATGAGGGAAATTCGACGGCAGCGATTTGAAACATTTCTGGAGGGGGCCATGAAAACAGTATCGATATGGATCGTGACGCTGAGCCTGCTCGCCGGTGCCACGGAGTCGAAGCTGCTTAACGGGTATGAGCAGATTGATAAGTTTGGCGGCTTGGAGGATTTCTCCTGGGTGCCGCGCGCGTTGAGCAAGACGCCGGAGTTCAAATCTGAAAAGGTGCGCTACAGCATCTGGGTACTCGGCGACGGAAAAAAGTCAGTGATGACCATGGCCTGGGACGAGTCCGAAGGCACAGGCAAGGGCTACGACACGCTTTACGTGGACAAGAATTTCAACGGCGACCTGACCGAAGAGGGCGAAAAATATTTCTGGAGCAACCACGCGAAGGAGAAAGACAAGAACGCCTTCTTCGAGCGCTACGAAGTCAAAAACGTCAAGGAAGCGGACGGCAACAAAGTGTTCGCGTTTGAATTCATGTCCGCGGATTCGGCGGACGAATTCCATTATCCCTCCGATTTCAAAGTGAGCTGGCCCGGCGGCGGATACTCCACCAACTGCCTTCCCGGAAATCTGAACGTCAAATGGTCCAACGATCTGAAGACCGCGCCCGTGTACCGCTTCGGCGGCGCGGCCGTTCCGATTCCCAACAAAAAAATGGCCGGTCAGGATTTCGGCGTCTTCACGGCCGGAGACGAAATGAACGTGGATTATGCCGTGGCTCAGTTCGGCAATGACCTGGGCGTCAAACTGCTGCTTATTGGTTCCCATCTGGGCGGCGGCAAGCGGCCGGAGACGTTCCTGCGCGTGCTCAAATCCGACGGCGCACTTGTCGAAGACATTCCATTTGTCGGCGGTTGCGGCTGCGCCGGTTCGTACTGCCAGAAGCTTCTGATTCCTTCGCGTGTGCCGCCGGGAAAGCATGTGCTGGTCTCGCGCGTCAATCGACCCGATTACCTCGGCGGAAAGGCGGAATATCTTTATCCCATCGTGATCGAAAATCCCGAGTACGGCAAGCCGCTGGCCGATCCGGCGTTCATCGCGCTGAAACAGAAAAATCTCTCGCCGCAGGTCCGCTTCGCCAGCCTGCGCAAGGCGGAAGACAAATTGCAGATGGCGCGCAGCTATCCCGAAGAAAACATCGTGCCGGCGCCGACTGCGGACAATTGCATGATTGATGGCGACGCGAAAAAGTTTGAATATCCCGGCTGGGAAAGCCATGCCAGCGACCGGACGCTCGGCCTCGGTTCGTTGTGGGCGGAGGGGCGGGACTTCATGCATCATTCGCTGCTCAAGTTCGATCTGAACGCCATTCCGAAAGAGACAAAGATTGTCGGCGCGTGCCTGCGCCTGACGGTGGTGCAGACCGAGCAGTGGGCGCATGGCAAACCCGGCTGCCGGATCGAGGTGTATCCGCTGCGCCGCGATTGGACCGAGGCCGCGCCAGACATAACCAAGTTCGGCTACAGTTGCTGGTTCGGGCCGAAGTTCATTATGCATGGCAATCCCAAGCGCGAATTGTGGGGCGCGCCGGGAGCGGACGATCCGAACGTCGATCGTTTCCCCGAATGCGCCAGCGCAGAGGTCAACGAGTTCCCCGCGAAGCTCGATCCCGCCAGCAAAGACCCCAAGGCCCCGCGCGAAAAACGCCGCATGGTCTCTATGGATGTCACGGACATCGTGAAGAAGTGGCAGAGCGGCGAGGTGCCAAACAATGGATGGGTGCTGAAGCTCGCGGGAAAAGAGCGCGTCATGATCTGCAGCAGCAAATTCCAGGATTACCCGCTGCGCCCGACACTGGTCATCGCCTACGAAGGGGCGGAGATCGCGGCGGCAGTACTGCCGGAAGATGGCCTGCAGGCTGTTGTCGAAGCGGCTAAGAAATCCAACAAGCCCATTCTTGTGAAGTTCTACTCGCCGCTCTGCGCCACCTGCAAAAAAGTGTCGCAGACGACGTTTGAAGCGCCGGAGGTCAAGGCCGCACTGGGCGGCTACGAATTCGCCAGCCTGGCGGTCGAGGACAACGCGGCCATCGCGGCGAAATTCGGCGTGACGGTCGTGCCGACGGTAGTCGTCCTGACTCCCGGCGGCGTTCTGAAAGATAAAGGGACCATTCAAAGCGACATGTTGCGAGATTCGCAGACGTTTTTGAATGCGCTGAAAGAGCTGAAATGAGAATCACGGGAATACTTTCCGCTTTGTTTCTCTGCGCCGGCGCACTTCTGCTTGCGGGTTCCGACAAGACCCGCGCGGCAGCGCCGCCTGTTCCGCCCATTCGTCCGGCGTCGCCACTTGAAACGTTGTTGAGCGGCGATGTGGCCGCGTACACGTGGAGCGAAGGCGCGGCGGGGCAGAACTCCAATCACAACGGCATCATTCTCTTCTATCGTTCACGCGGCGAAGTGTATGGCCGCGCGTGGCCGCTGAAGTCGAATAACAACTGGCCGGCGGTGCGCGGTGTCGGAGCGCTGAAAGGCGACGATGTCCACATCGTCTTCCGCTCGGCCGCGCCCGGGCACGATTTCTATCACGCTGACTGTCATTTCAGTTTCAGCGCCGACGGGCGAACATTCGTCTGCACCGCGATGCAGAAAGCGCAGGCCGGCGACGAAAATCCGATGGTTCCCTGCGTTGCCAATGGCGAATTGATCGAGAAACTCAATTCCTCCATGGCCGGCCACATCGAAAAGCTGCGTTTAATGGCGCGCGGCGCCGCGCCGGATAAAGAGCCCGCCACGGAAGCGCGCGAGCGCTGCCCGGTGCTGAAGAACGCCGCCTCCGATCGCATCAGCGCCGCTCACGGCGGCAAGACGTATCACTTCTGCTGCGAATCCTGCCGAAACGTCTTTCTCGGAAATCCGCAGGCGTTTGGCGGGAAGTGAAGTTTACCCCTCACGTTCGCCGACACAGCCGGCTTACGTCGGCCATCTCCCTCAAGGGGAGAGGGGAATGCGCATTGCAATGTTGCAACCGAATTAATTACTCTCCCGCAGCGCCTGTCGCCTGCAACTGCTCCAGTGTCGGGTTGATGCCTTTCGCGTTCTCGGCGTCGATCAGGGCTTGCGGCTTCAGCGCTTCGACTTCGGCCAGGCGCTTGGGGTCGGGCTTGGTGAATTCGGCCGTTGCGACTTTGGCGGCTTCGGCAGCGCCGATTTCTTTCGCCTTCTCGAGATACATCTGTGAGATGTTTTTCGGAATCGCCGAGAGGCAGCCGGTCGCTTCGGCGGCCAGAGCCATCGGGACGTTGTAGCCGAGCTTCGTGAAGTGCTCGGCTTTCTGTTTGAGCTCTTCGGTCTCCGATTCGATCTTCGGATCGTGGCTGTGGTATTTGCCGTCGGCGCTCTTGTAGACGCCGATCTCGTCGTCGGTCAGGTAGCATGCCGGATCGCTCTCCCAGTTGTCGCCGGTCGCGTACTTGGCGCGCGCGCGGAAGTTGCCGTTGCAGATCTCGAAGAACTGGCACTTGCCGCAGCGCCCCTTGATCAGCGGCTTGCGGTACTTGTAGCCCGCGATCGTCGCGTCGTCGATGCCGTCCCAGATCTGGCGGAAGGTCTTCGTCTTTACGTTGCCGAACGAATAATCCCAGCTGAACTGGTCGGCGTGAACGTTGCCGAGATTGTCGACGTCGCCGAAACCGATGCCACTGCGGTTGCCGCCCTGCTTGAGCAGCAATTGGTAAATGTCGTCGGCGAGTTTCATCTTGCCCTGCTTGCGCAGGCGGATGATCAGGTACGGGCCGTCGCAGTGGTTGTCGATGGTGAGCAGATCTTTCTCGAAGCCCTTTTTGTGGAAGTACTCGGCCCGATCGATGATCTGATCGACGATGTCGCGCGAAAACTTGCGCTCGACGTCGTCGCTGGCGATGTCGCTGCCGCGGCCGGAATACACGAGATGATAAACGCACATGCGCGGCAGATTTTTCTGCTCGAGGAAATCGAAAACCTTGGGCAGGTCCTGCGCGTTGTGCTGCGTCACCGTGAAGCGCAGCGAAACTTTGACGCCCTCGGACAGACAGTTCTCGACGCCCTTCACCATGGCATCGAACGCGCCGACTTTGCCGCGGAATTTGTCGTTGGTGTCGCCGTAACCGTCCATCGAAATGCCCGCGTAACCCAGGCCCGCGCGCTTCATGTTCTTCGCGACGTCCTTGCTGATCAGCGTGCCGTTGGTCGAGAGCGTGGGCCGCACGCCGATTTTTCGCGCGTACGCCATGAGCTCGAACACGCGCTTGCGCATCAGCGGCTCGCCGCCGGAGAAGAGGAGGATCGGCACGCCGTACTCGGCCATGTCATCGAGCATCTTCAGAGCCTGCTCGTGAGTGAGCTCGCCCGAGTACGCCTTGGTTTCGCTGTCCGAGTAGCAGTGAACGCAGCGCAGGTTGCAGGTGCGCGTGGTGTTCCAGGTCATGACGGGCTTGTAATCGCTGGTAAAGGAGAGCATGAACGGCGGCAGCCCCTTGCGGACTTTCAAATCCGGGCCGACGTCTTCAGGCGTTACGTATCCATTGATGAATTTGCTGATGCGAACGGGCATGGCGGGTTCCTCTCCATTATGGTTCCGCGCGCTGTACCCGCATCCTTGGGGCCCCGGCGTGGCGGAGTCTGTAGTGAATTAGACTACCCCGAAAGCAGCGCGTCGCGAGCGAATTCCCTCAAGGCTGCGCATGCAGTTCGAAAACAAAAAAGCCCCGGTTCATCGCCGGGGCTTTTACTGTCTTTTAAGCGCGAGAGAAGGAGCCGGTAACCGAGGACTGTTGGTTACAGCAGAGATTGAGGATTACTATCGAGGGTTGTTACTGTAGTGATGCTTTTTACTTCGGTAGGTCAGCCTCGATTGTCGACTCAATCTCCCGCGCCTTTGGAATCACACACTTCTAACGTTTGAAAGTCTCACGGAATTCGAGAAATCTGGCAGAATTCCGGAGGCCTTTCCAAGTTCAGTCGCCGCCCCCGTTTGCAACCCGTCCAGACGGATGTGGAGGAGGGGTTTCCAGGGACTCCGTCCATCCGAGTAACACCCGGGAACGGCGAGTTTCGTCAATCTGTTGTCAAAAAGCCCTTACTGTACAAACCGCTTACACACCACCATCCCTACTTAACCACGTTCTGTGCGCTGCGTCAATTATAGTAACGACCAACCGGTCGGTTTTATTCCAAAATTTTCGTTCTGCATCAGGTCAAAAGGGTCTTTCTTAGCGTTTCGTATGCTGCTTTGTGACTGGCAGCGCCTTCCTTTCCGCTTAGTAATTGGACGCCGCAAATCGCGCTAATTACTAAAAAACTCAAATTTTCTGCAGAAATATCGCCTCTCAGGTCGTGATCTACTTGTGCTTTCCGAATCAGGTCCTTCCAAACGGCTGTCCAGCGGCCCTTTAAAGAGTGCACTGCTGCACCTATGCGGTCCGTTTCAGGGCAAAGCTCGGCACACCATATCGCGAATATTCGCCCTTGCGGCCACTCCTGCGAGGCGCCCAGCTCTCCTATGATTTTCAACATTTTGTCGATTTTTTCACGAGCGCGGCCTTCGCCCGTCGCGATCGAAAAAAATTGCTCTTCGAATCGCGTTTCGAGATCTTCGAGAATGGTGAATGCCAGGTCTTCTTTGCTCTTCCAGTGATGAAAAAAAGCGCCTTTGCTGATGCCTGACTCTTCGAATAAATCGTAAACGCTGGTGTTGTGATACCCATTCTTCGCGAAAAGCTGGCGCGCGGCATGAACGATCTGTTCGCGCGTCTGGATGCCGCGGGTGGAGATTCGTGTCGAGGAGCGAGCGTTTGCCATCGATAATTCTCCGCGTGAGATAAACCAAACCAACTGGTCTGGTTACAGATTAGCTCGCTTCATGAACGCTCGCAAGATGATTTGGCGGGCACAGCGATAGTCGCGTTGCGCACCCGTGCAGTACTTTCCTCTCGAATTGATCCACCCACTTGCTGAAGAAAGCGTTCCTGTTATCGTCTTACATTGGTAAAGTTTCATTTACATGGTTTGGAGGCGATCTTGAGTCCATTACACGAACGAACACTGGTGATCATTAAGCCCGACGGAGTTGCGCGGGGATTGGTTGGAGAGATTCTGACGCGGTTTGAAAAGAAGGGTTTGAGCGTCGCCGGACTGAAACTGATTAACGTCGACAAGGCTACTGCGGAGAAGCATTACGCCGAGCATGCTGCCAAGCCCTTTTTCCCGAGCTTGCTGAGCTTTATCTCGAGCGGACCGGTTGTGGTGATGTGCCTGGAAGGAAACGGAGCTATTGGCGTGGTACGCGGTCTGGTCGGGCCGACATCGGGTTTGAAGGCGCCGGGCGGAACAATCCGCGGCGATCTGGCGCTCTCGGGCCAGAATAACCTGATCCACGCCTCGGATTCGCCGGAGTCGTCGGCGCGTGAACTGGAACTGTGGTTTAAGAGCAACGAACTGGTTGGGCTGGGCAAGGGCACAGGTTCCGCCGCTCGCGAATGGGTTTACAGCTCAGAAGAGCGAAACAAAAACTAGGGAGTAGCGTCTAAAGAAGATCGGGCCGAGGAAGGCCGGCAGGATGCCGGCGGTACAGCCGGCGAGACGCCGGCGCTACAAGGAGTAACTCATGAATCCGACACGGATCCTGCAGGTTTCCCTGGCGGCCGGCGCGCTGTGCGGGCTTTGCCGTGCGGACACGATATTTCTCTCTGACGGCACCGAGGTCAACGGAACGATTGTCGAAGAAAACAACAAGACCGTTGCCGTGAAGCGCGCGAACGGCGCTGTTCAATCCTTCCGGCGCAGCGACGTCGAAACGATCGTTTACGACAAGAAGAAGGGTGAGGAAAAAGTCGAGTCGAAGACTGCCTCTGCGACACCTTCGACCACGACCACCACAACTGCCGCGACGCCTCCAACCAAAACTGGACCGGTCGAATCGAAGCCGGTTGGTCCGCAGCCTACTCCGGGGAAGACCGAAGCTGCGCCGCCGGCGGCCAGCGAAAAGACAGATCCGAAGACCGAACCCAAGACGCCAGCCACCGCCGAGGGCTCCAAAACCGAGCCGGGCAAAGCGACGGGCACGGAGGAAAAACCAAAGGTTGCCGATCAGAAGGACGAGGGCAAAAAAGAAGATGGCAAGAAGGAAGATCCCAACAGTCCTTTGAGCGGCAAGCCGGGCGAAAAAACGGCAGACAAAAAAGAAGGCGATGGCTGGACGCCGCCTTCGGGATTGCCCGGGTTTCCCGACAAAGCGAAGCGCATGAACGCCGAAAAAGAAGAGCGCTTCATGAAAGCCCTGGAAGCCATGACCTCGACTGAACCCGGCACGCGCGCCGCCGCGAAAGATGCGGTCGCTGCGCTGGGAGCTGATGCGCTTCCCTATGTTGTAGCCGGCATTCAGCACGCCAACGTCGAAGCGCGCTCGACCTGCATGCGGCTTGTTGCCAGCTTCAATGGCCGTACAGCTGTCAAGCAGGTGCTTGAAGTCTTCTATTCAGCGATGCCGGAGACCGACGCGGCGCCCACGTGGCAGGTGCCCTTCATTCGCGCGATCAAAGAAACGCTGCCGGCAATTTCGGGTCAAACGTTCATCAACGTCGAGCCGGACAAGCTCCTCGTCCAGGACGGTCTGAAAAAATATCTCGCCTGGTACGAGGAAAATTATGATCGTCTGCCGGCACAGCTGGGCGAACCGAAGATCGAACCGACCGATCCGGAATACGCCAAGAAGCTGAAAGAAGCGCGCAAGCTGAAGCTCGAGAAGAAATCCTGGCCGCGCCCGCCGATGCCGGCCGATCTGGTCACCGGAGCCAAGACGCCGCCGGCCAGCCAGTCCGAGCGTCCCGCGGACAAGAACCTGAAGAACAGCATTCCAACGGTCAGCCGCGAAGACGCAACGAAGCGAAATAAATAATACGTGATGCGTGAACCGCGTTGCTGTTCACGCATCAATTATCTCTTTAGCGGCAATTTCGCCGAGACGGCCTGCGCCAGCCGCACGACTTCCGCATTCGACGTATCCAGCTGATTCGCCGCCTGAATTTCCTTCAAGCACGCCTGATACGCCGGAACCCAGCCCGTTCCGCCCGCTCCGACGCTCGTCGCGAATCGCTTGGCCCAAATCTTCGCGTTCAGCAACCGCGCGTAGGAATCGAAGGGGCCGGGCGAATCTTTACCGGCTTTTGAGCGCAGAGCCTGCGCGATGTCGGCCAGCGCTGCGGTCTCAGTCGCTGTTCCCCAGCCTTTGCTCGCGTCCGAGAGAATCTTTGGATCGAGATTATCCGGCAGCGGATCGAGCAGGGCTGGAATCTGGCAGATCGCCCGCAGAAGCGAAGCTCGGGCATCGTCTTTCTTGAGGCGAGCGTCGAGATCGGCGCGCGCTTCTTTTGTTTTGCCTTCGCGAATTAACGCCAGAGCCGGATCGGAACTGATGCCGAGCGGATCGAGTTTCGCCTGCCACAGCGTGTGCTTGCCGGCCGGCGGAAAAAAAAGTGGGCGCGGCGAGAAGGCTTTTTGGGGCTGTTTGGCGATCCACTCGTTCATTGCGCTCCAGAATTGCGCGGGCGGCGTGTGTCCTGCGCCTGGCGCTTCGACATAAACGTGTTCGAGGTTGCGTTTTTTGAGTTCTTCGACGGCCTTGCGCACATTTTTGACGTCAGCCATCGATACGCCGTTCGTGTCCTGCTCGCCATGCAGAATGTAGAACGGAATGCCGCGCAGCTTTTCCAGAATATCCCCCTGCATCGCCGCTGGATGTCCCGCGATCGACGCTCCTGCGCTCCAGATCTCGGGCTTCTCGAGCAGATGCGTCCACGTTCCCATTCCGCCCATCGAGCCGCCAGTGACCACAAGCCGGCGCAAATCGATGCGATAATTCCGCGCGGCCCATTCGATCAGGCGGTACACGGTGGCCATCTCGGCCGGATCGTTCCACATATGCGTCGCGTCAGTTGTCGTCGGGTAGATGATGAAGTAACCGGCGTCGTTAAGCTGCGGCGTATAAAAGGAGGGCAAATTGTTTCCGTCGCCGCTGCTGCCATGAAGAGCAATCACCAGGCCGCTGGCTTTTGTCGGCGAGTAGCTCTTCGGCATCGCAAAGTTGAACCAGCCGCGCGGATTGTCTTTTCCCCACGGATATTGAACTTTCCACAGCGCACCGTTCTGCGTTCCCGTTGGCGGCGCGGCCTTGGCGATCGTTTCGAGTTCCTCGAGCTTCAGCTCCGAGTCCTGCGGCGCGATATCTTTCTTGAAAATCTCGGCGCGCTTGGTGGTATCTTTTTCGGCAAAAAATGTATCTAAAGCTTTCTCAAACTTTTCGGCGTGTGCAGCGTCCCAGACATCGGCCGGAATTGCTGCGCCGAATGCAAGCGGCATGCAAAATACGAGGCTGACAAGTAGCAAAGTCTTCGGGCGCGTCATAGCGGCTTCTCCTCGCGGCTATGACGCGGTGCGGCGGTAATTACTGCAAACTCTGGAAAAATTTAGACGGCCGCCATCTGCTTCTTCGACCGTGCCTTGCGCTGACCGCACTGCGCGCAAGAACTTTTGCTGCCGTTATAGGCCGACCCACAATTGGCGCAGCGCGAGGCGGTTTTGTCTTTGGCGAGACGATCCATCAGCTTCTTGAACGCCGGAGTCTTGCACCAGCGAATGATTTCGCGCACGCGCACCGCGTGGAAGGGATGCTGCTGGTTCATCGCGACTGAGCCGACCAGAAACGCATCCCAATCTGATTCGAGCAGCTTGTCATAGGCTTCGGCCTGCTCTGCATAAAGTTTCAGATCGACACGCTGCGTGATCGACTTCGGCCCGCCGGCAAGGCGAACCATCGTCTCGACGACCGGCTTCGCTCCGCCCATGGCCACGGCTGCGGCGCGATCGGATGAAAGTTCGCTGCGGCGCATCCAGTAAAGGAGCGCATACTGCAGCGGAAGCGATACGGCCGAGAGCGGGCCAAAGATCACCGGTCCGAATTGAATGAAAAGCTGTGCCATGGTGTGATACAGCACGTGCTGGCAGGCGATGTGCCCGCATTCGTGCGCGACGACGGCCTGCACTTCAATCTCGTTGAGATGTTCGATCAGGCCCGAGGTTACCGTGACGAAAACTTTTTTGTCGCCGTACGTGTAGGCGTTGGGCCGCGGGTCCATCTGCAGATAAAATTCAGGCTCGGCGATGTTCAACCGTTCGCAAACCGGTGGAAGGTGGCGGTAAATCTCCGGAAGCTGCCGCGGACTCAGCCGTATCTTGTTGGCCATGTTCAGGCCGTGGAGAACACGCTCTGGAAAAAGTTTCATGAACGCCTGCACGGCGCTCGAAAAAAGCGGCACAGCTTTCAATTTATCGAGCGCAGCTTTGTCGGCAGGGTGGGTGAAATCTTCGAGTGTGGCGGGCATAGGCGCGGCCCTCGGCGAGTCGCGGTTCATGCTATGATCGAAGCTGGAGCGGTCAACTGGTATTGGTTGTAGGCCGGACGTGCTGTGGCCGGGTCGTAATATTAGCAGATTCATATGCGCGTTTGAATTTGCGGCGCATCGCACAGACAATCTGCGGCTCGTCGAACGCCGATCGACGATAGAGACCGAGGAAAAGCAAGAATGTCAAAGCCATTCCATTTTGCGGTGGCGTGTTTCATTTTGATTTCCACCGCGGTACTGCGCTCGTCTGAGACCCGCTTCAATCATATCGGAAAGCTTCAGCAGATCGCTCTCGGCAAAGGCTGGATGCCGCTAACCACAGATATCAAAATCCCATTGAAAGGCTGGAGCAAAGTTCTTTCGTTCGCAGATTCGAAGCCCTCACACGCCGTCACGGGTGACGTCGAGATCTGGAAAGGCAAAGCCGCCGACGGCGCAGCGACGTTGTTTGCGGTTGAGCAGTCCGCGCAGGAAAAAGATGGAAAGCTGGTGATCGACGTGCGCGCAACGGCTCAGGCCGCTGTCGAAACCGAGGGCATTTATTTCTGGATCGACCTTCCTAGCGATGCGTTCGCGGGTGGCAGTTATCGCGCGGCTGCAGAGAAGGGAATTCTGCCCCTTGAGCTCCCCAAGGAAATTCATCTTTGCAATGTGGTGACGGCAAATCTGGCGCTCAAAAATGCGGCCGGCGCTGAGCTGATCGCGGACCTCCAGCCGGCCGGTTCAGTCTTGATTCAAGACGGCCGCAAGTGGTCGCATCATTTTTCGGTCCTTGTGCAGGTCGGCTACGGTGTTTTCAAGCAGGGCGATAGCCTTACCAAGCAGATCTCTCTGTCAACGAGCGGCGAAGTCGAGAGCGCTCCGGCAAAAATTTCGGTCGATGCCGCCTCGCCACAGTACAAAATCACGGGTATCGGCGGAAATTATTGCTTCGGCATCGAATCGCCCGTCACGCGCTACACGCTGGACAATCTGAATGTCGCGTTCGCGCGCACTGAAATGACGCTGATCGAATGGGAGCCTGAAAACGACGACGCCGACGCAAATCACATCAAGTGGGATGCACTGGTCGCTCACGACAAGCCCAACACGCGGCTGCATCGTGAGTTCGAGCTCATGCGGGAACTCAGCGAGAAAAAAATTCCATACATTGCGAGCATTTGGAAGCTGCCGCCGTGGCTGTACACAAAGCCGCCGGACGAAAAAAATGAGCGAAACCTGATCGATGACGCGAAGTGGCCTGAGGTCATCGAGTGCATCATTTCGTATCTGCAGTACGCGAAGGAAAAGTACAAAGCTGAGCCCGCTTATTTCAGTTTCAACGAATCGAACTATGGCGTGCGCGTGCTGTTTACCGGCGATGAACACCGCGATCTGATGAAGCGGCTCGGCCCGGCGCTTCAGAAAGCAGGACTGAAAACACGCATGCTGCTGGGCGATGTCGGCGGCCCGCGCGACACGATTGGCTTCACGACGCCGACGGTGAACGATCCCGAGGCGATGAAATATGTCGGCGCGGTGAGTTTTCACTCGTGGGGCGGGGCCTCGGCGCAGCAGTACAACGCGTGGGCTGATCTTTCCGAGAAATTGAAACTGCCATTGATCGTGGCCGAAGCGGGCGTCGACGCCGCGGCATGGGAAAATGGATTATTTCAGAGCTACGACTATGGCGTGCGCGAAGTGGCGCATTATATGGAACTCTTCCAACACGCACGGCCGCAGGCGATTTTATTGTGGGAGTACACGGCAGATTATTCGACGATGGGCATGAACAAATTCGATCGCAAACGGCTGGTGATCACCGAGCGATTCTGTTTTCAGAAACACTGGTGCGATCTGACGCCGCCGGGCAGCGAGGCGCTGAAAGTTGCGAGTGACAAATCTGAAATAATGGCCGCGATGTTCAGGCATGGTCCGGACAATAAACGCAACTACACGCTTCACGTCGCCAATCCGAAATGGGGGCGGCAGGTGACCATCGAAGGAATTCCCTCAAGCGTAAAAATGCTGAACGTCGTTCGGACCGCGCGCGGCGAGATGTTCAAAAAACTTGAGCCGATGAACGTCAGCGGAGGAAAGCTCACGCTCGAGCTGCCGATGATGTCACTGATAACGTTGACTACGCTCGAAATTCCTGCCTTGAAAGAGCCGTGATTAAAAAAGCGCTCTTTATCGCGTGCGCGCGACGCGTATAAGTATGCGCGTGGAAGAACTGCTGATTATCGAAAATCTCCGCAAGCTCGTGCCGGCCTGGTCGGGCTCTCTGCAGGCGCTGCCGCACGACGCGCTGATGAAATTCATCGCAAAGGATTTCGCGTCGTTCAGTTCATCGAGCCGAACAATTGAATTCGACACTGATTTTGACGTGCGCGACATGGCCTGGAATCACATGGATTTCACCCACCGGCCGTGCGTTCACCATCAGTATATCGACGGCCTGCGCATTGTTCTGGGTAGCGATGTCCAGGTCGGCTTCACGCCCTGGCAGGGTACGCCATTTCTTTTTCCGACGTTCGACGTCCGCACCTCGGAGCGCGAATTTTTACACGGCTACAACATTGCTGGATTGTTCTATGTGTTCATGAAGATCTCATTCGTCGAACAGCCCAATGGCCATAACGCGCATCGGCTTGAATGGAGCATCGTCTCGAAGTGGTATCTGAAATTTCTGCACCCGCTCCTGCATTGGAAAACCGAGAAGCTCAATCGGCGCCTTTTCGCCGAAGACATCGACATCAAAACGCAGCGAAAAGCTCTGCGCAGGCGAGGCTATGTTTTTCTGAACGACAACATGAATTTTTACGAGAGCACGCGGCTGCATCCAACCAACATACGCCGCCCCGCTGCGCCTCCAGTGACGGTGGAGTTGGCGTCGCTGCCATTGCAAAAAGACAGCGTCGTCAAATCAGGCGAGCGCGAGTTTATTGTTTTTCGCACTGGAGAGAATTCAGTCACGGTCTGGGATGGCATCTGCACGCATCAGGGTGCGAGCCTGACCGGCAGCGAACGATGCGATCGATTTCGTGTCTGCCCCTGGCACGCGTTGAAACTCGCCGGGGTCAGCGTTGATGCGAGCAAGCCGGAAGATTCGCTCTCGACGCATCGCGTAAAATTGAGTGGGACAACACTGGAAATTTCACCGCTGATTGACGCATAAAAAAACGATCGCGTGGTGCGCGATCGTTAGAAACAGCCGTCCTGTTTACTTTTACTTTGTCCCCGACGGCTCGCTGCTGCTGCCCGTTCCGGTGCTGCTTGCGCCCGATTGTTTGACGTCCGATGACGCCATCTTCGCCTGAGCGTTCTGGGCCATGCGCAAGTGTTCCTGCAGCTTGGGCAGAGTGTTGGCGGCAAATCCGCGAACGTCCTGGTTCTGCGCGTTTTTGGCGCTGGACTCGAATAAGTTCACGGCGTCTTTGTGGCCATCAACCATTGCTTTAATGTATTCTTCGTCGAAAGCCTTTCCGCTCAGCTTTTGCAGCTTATCAAACAATTCCTGATGTTTGACGTCCAGAGCTTTCGGCATTTCGACCTTCATCCGGCCGGCAAGCTTATGGAGTTCCGCGGTATTTTTTTCGTGGTCTGCGTGCATGTGCTTGGCAAAGTCTTTCACGTCGGCGCTGCCGCCCTTCTCGTGAGCCAATTTTCCCAATTGCACTTCGGCCATGTCGATCTGGGCAGCCTTCATCAGAAATTCGGCATCTGTCATGACTTCAGCTTTTGCGGCAGGCGTGGGTGCCGGTTCGGCAGCACGTGCGCTTATGGTGAGAACCATTGCACAACACGCCAGCATCGCAAATGCGCGCGGCATATAAATATTTCGATTTAGCGAACTCATTTTCCCGTCTCCTCAATCCATGGAATGAATATTTTCGCGCTGCATCCACGCAGCGTGAGCGCTTCAAATGACGGAGCAAAGTCGACGCCAAGGAGCATGGATTGGGGTCAAAGTTGGGTTTGTTTGAGGGGCTTTCCAGAGTACAATCTCGCATTGAGATGAACATGCCTGGATCCGCGGTTATTCCTACGGCCTCCACACTTCCGGCGCTTCAGGGCGAACGCACCGGCAAGCCGGATTTTGGCAGCGTCGATTTCAACAAGGCGCCGTTCATTGTCATTTGGGAAGTCACACGCGCCTGCGATTTGAAATGCGTGCACTGCCGCGCCGAAGCCATCGTGCAGCGCCATCCGCTGGAGCTCACGTTCAAAGAAGGCTGTAAGCTGATCGACCAGATTCGCGAGTTCGGCAAGCCACTCTTCGTCATCACCGGCGGCGACCCGCTTAAGCGGCCGGACATTTATGACCTGATCAAGTACGGCGACCAGAAAGGCCTGCGCGTGGCGCTGACGCCTTCGGGCACGCAGCTCATGCAGCCGTCGGTGATCAAGCGATTCAAGACGAGCGGACTTTCGCGACTGGCGGTGTCGCTCGACGGAAGCTGCAAGGAAATTCACGACACGTTCCGCAAAGTGGACGGCTCGTTCGAGTGGACGGTCGAATCAATTCGCGAGGCACGGCGCAACGACATTCCCGTGCAGATCAACACGACGATCTGCAAGCACAACATCAAGGACGTAAAAGCGATTGCCGAGCTGCTGAACACGCTCGATATCGCGCTCTGGTCGGTGTTTTTCCTGGTTCCGACTGGCCGCGGCCTACGCAATGACATCGTCAGCGCGCGCGAGCACGAGGAAGTGTTCAATCAGCTCTACGATCTGAGCAAAGTCATGCCGTACGACATCAAAACGACCGCCGCGCAGCATTATCGCCGCGTGGTTGTTCAACGCCGGCGCGCTGAAATTGCGGAGCTCGTTGCGCAGGGCAAGACGCAGGAAGAAGCGGCGCGGATCGTGCAGCTCAATTCGGTGCCCAAGGCGATCGCAAACAACAATTACGAGCCTGGGGGCTGGAGCAGCAAAGAGCGCGGCATGGGTTCAGAAGCCAAAGGCGCTCCACCGCGAGCGACCGGCGAAGACGCGGCCGCTCTGAAGGCGAAGATCGATCGCATGCGCTCGGCCGGCGCGCCGGAGTTCGTCATCGCGAAGCTCGAGGCGCAGTTGTACTCGGCCGAGGGAAAATCAGCCGACGGCGGCAGCGCGCCGATCGAGTTCCTCACGCGGCAGGACACGGCGCGCGCCGACGCGGCGCTGGACATCGGCCGCGCGAGCAAAGGCGTGAACGACGGGAACGGATTCGTCTTCATCGATCACATCGGCCTGGTTTACCCGAGTGGATTTTTGCCGTTCGTGGTCGGCGACGTGCGTAAGCAGAGCCTTGTCGACATCTATCGTGATAGCCCCATCATGAAACAGCTCCGCGATTATCCGATGCTGAAAGGAAAATGCGGCTGGTGCGATTTCCGCGACATCTGCGGCGGCAGCCGCAGCCGCAGCTTCGGCATCACCGGCGATTTCCTGGCCAGCGAGCCCTATTGCAGCTACTTCCCGCAGAAGCCGAAAGGGTGGAAGGCGGGGAGCTGAATC
>JADMIO011070339.1_pt1 | contig 19230 bp, 2 predicted proteins | sample 8958161 | NCBI WGS metagenome assembly JADMIO01 (sample SAMN16585339, study PRJNA669376) | soil metagenome | isolation source: Crop rotation soil | place: USA: Cullars Rotation, Alabama | collected 2011
ACTCTTGCCCAGGCATATTCCTTCAAAGACAATATTCCCGGCAAGGGGATTAACTACTATCGGTTACGGATAGTTGATTTTGATAGTAAACAAAAATACAGCCAGGTACGCAGCATTAAAAATGAAGGTGGAACAAGAGTATTGTTGTTTACCAATCCTGTCAGGGAAACTATGAAAGTTGATATCTCTTCTGAAAAGAAGGATAAGGGAGCAATCACGATCACTGATATGAGTGGTAAACAGGTATATAGCAAGCAGCTTTCATTCAACGCCGGGATCAATAATTTTTCGGCAGACCTGGGGAATCTTTCATCAGGAACATACATTATTAAAATAGCACTCTCTGATGAAACGATTATAAAGAAGGTTAACAAACTGTAATAAATAGTATTAAGAAACCTGATGAAAAAGATCTGGCCTTCATATAATGAGGGCCATTTTTTTATCAGTTAATGGTCAGCAGTTAGTCAGTAACGGTTTTTAATAGCAATAAGTGACCCGTATGGCAGCGAATAGGGAATTGGGGGTATCTATACTTTGATCTTTGTAAAATATTTTTAATGTATAGCGATTAATTTAAACTTATTGCAGCAAATTTTTCTATTAAATAAAAAAAATGCAATTTACTGGCGGGTCAAACTAAAAAACGCTGATAGATCATTGTGAAAAAGCTATTCATCTTCCTGTTTGTTTATTTTCTTTCGATAGGTCATGCCTGGGCACAAACTTTTACGGGACCGGGTGGGTCTGTCCCGGGCAACAGTACTGCTGAAACCTGTTTTAGCCAGGTTATTGCAGGAGTAGGCACTATTAATAGTTCTTATGGATTGGCATCTGTCTGTATTAATCTTACACATACTAATGATGATGACAATGAAATATTCCTTGTAGCGCCGGATGGAACAAAAGTGCCGCTTTCGGTCAATAATGGGGGCGCTGGTGATAATTATACCAATACCTGCTTTTCTCACACGGCAACTGCTTCAGTAAAATTTGGGACTGCTCCATTTAACGGGAGCTATATTCCCGATGGCTATCTGGGAATGGTAAATAATGGTCAAAATGCAAATGGTGTCTGGAAGTTATGCGTGTGGGACAGGAGGAATCCTGCCAGTGGTAGTGGCACCCTTACCAATTGGTCAATAACCTTTAGTAATTCACCCGCTCCACAGCCTCCGGCGAAACCAGCTTGCAGCACGACATTGGTGACAGGAACTTCCTGTTCAGGAGCACCGATGATCTGTAGTTTTAGTGGGGTCTGTGGCAAAACAGGAGGCACTGATCAGCAATGGCCGGCTTTGGCATCGGCGGCTTGTTTTGGTATTGAAAATAACAGCTTTGTAAAATTTGTAGCTTCTTCATCAACGGTTGTTTTCTCCGTTTGGGTTAGTTCTGCTACTACATCATTGGTAAGTGGCATCCAGGCAATTTTTTTTAGTGGAACCTGCTCCGGTACAATAACTTCATACGGGTGTTATGCTCATATGAGACCAAACACTTTAACACAACTCACAGCGACGGGCCTGACAGCCGGGAATACCTATTACCTGATGTTTGATGGTTACGGGGGGGATGTGGCTGATTTTACTATAGAAGCGGAAAGTGGTGTCAATATCCTGGATATTGATCCGGGATCTGCTTCTATATGCGAGGGAGAAAGCGTTGACCTTACGGCTTCCGGCGGCAACGGAATATATGCATGGACTCCTGCGACCGGCTTAAGTGCCACCTCTGGGGCAACTGTAACGGCAACTCCCGGAACAGGAAATAATACTTACCGGGTAACCAGTGCAGGAGTAGGTAATTGTCCCATTTTCAAAGATGTAACGGTTACGGTTAATGCCAAACCGGTTATTACAGCACAACCTGCTACTGCTACACAAAGCGTATGTCAAAATGGTACGGTAACTGCGCTCAGCTTAACTGCAAATGCGGGTAGCGGAACCATCAAAAGTTATCAATGGTATAGCAATACTACCGCTTCAACAGTGGGAGGTACATTGTTAACAGGGGCCACAGCAGCTGGCTACACACCCTCTTCAGCAGCCCTGGGTACCTTATATTATTATTGCATCATTACTAATTCAAATGACTGTACTGTAACCAGTAATGTATCAGGAGCGATCACAATAACATCTCCGCCTGCAGCCCCTACAGTAGAAGTAGCAGATGAATGCGGCAAATCAACACTGACGGCAAAAAATTATACAGGTACTTTAACCTGGAGTGATGGAGGAACAGGTAATCCGCGAACCATTACAACGGTCAGTGGTCCTTATACAGTTACTCAAACAATTAATGGTTGCACCAGCGAAGCGAGCAATGCGGTATCAGCAAATCCTTCCTCAATATCAGCACCAACATTGGAAGTATCAGATGAATGTGGTAAATCAACTTTGACTGCAAAAAATTATACAGGTACATTAACATGGAGTGATGGAGGAACAGGCAATCCACGAACCATTACAACGGTCAGTGGTCCTTATACAGTTACTCAAACAGCCAGTGGCTGCACCAGCGAAGCGAGCAATGCGGTATCAGCAAATCCTTCCTCAATATCATCCCCTACATTAGAAGTAGCAGATGAATGTGGTAAATCCACCTTAACTGCAAAAAATTATACAGGCACCTTAACATGGAGTGATGGAGGAACAGGTAATCCACGAACCATTACAACGGTCAGCGGTCCTTATACAGTTACTCAAACAATGAATGGTTGCACAAGCGAAGCGAGCAATACGGTATCAGCAAATCCTTCCTCAATATCAGCACCAACATTGGAAGTGTCAGATGAATGTGGTAAATCAACCTTGACTGCAAAGAATTATACGGGCACCTTAACCTGGAGCGATGCTGGTACAGGTAATCCGCGAACCATTACAACGGCCAGCGGCCCTTATACGGTTACCCAATCAGCCAGTGGTTGCATAAGTGAAGCAAGTAATGCAGTATCAGCAGCGCCTTCCGCTATTCCGCAACCACCGGTGCTGGTTGTTGTCAATAATTGCGGTAATGCTGTTATTACCGCAACAGGATATACAGGTACATTGACCTGGAGTGACGGAGGAACAGGCAATCCCAGGACCTTTACCTCGGCAGGTGGCCACTATACTGTCACACAAACGATCGGGGCCTGTACAAGTTTACTCAGCAATGCGGTATCAACTGATCCATTGCCGCTTCCACCGGCACCTGTACTAACAGTATCGAATAGTTGTAGTGAGGCAACGATTACCGCAACAGGATATGCCGGAACCTTAAACTGGAGCGATGGCGGAACGGGTAATCCCCGCATAATTACTACTCCCGGTGGCCCGTTCACAGCTACACAAACGATCGGTACCTGTACAAGCAGACTGAGTAACGGAGTAATGGCTGACTTTACTGGCGGGGGAGCAGCTAACCTTTTGGGCAATAATACATACTTGTGCCCGGGAGAAACGCTTCTCCTGGATCCTGGAGAGTACGCTGCTTATGTATGGCAGGATAATTCGGTTTCAAGGACATACACCGTAACACGTGCCGGAACCTATTCAGTAACGGTTACGGATAACCAGGGTTGCGCCTTTAATGATGAGATCATTGTAAAAGGGCTTGTCAATTGTAACGAGGTTTATTTTCCAACAGCCTTTTCTCCAAACAAGGACGGAAAGAATGATGGGTTTGGAGTCTTAGGTAACCTGCCAGGCATTTCAGCGTATAGTTTATCAGTATACGACCGTTACGGGAATGTCATTTTTAATACTACTGATCCTTATAAAAAATGGGATGGTACTATCAATGGGGTGCAATCCAACCTCAATAATTATGTCTGGATGGCGGCTTATATCTACAAAGGAACCGAAAAAAGGCTGCAAAAAGGGAATATCGTCCTTATCCGGTAATCGATTGTCGCTTATTTAGGTAATATTTCAGGCTGAACAGGAGGTATCGGGGCCCGTATCATATATTACCTTATCATTATATTTTCAGTTTAAAAGCCCATCTTGTCGAGCAAACTCACATATTTTGTAATATATATTCTACAAAACTGCATTTTTTTTAGTTTTTAACAGCTTGTGCAGAAAATATAGCAATAAAGACTATTTTGGGATCAATATTTGCCTTATTTTTAACAATCCTTTTTCCAATTCCTTTCTAATAGCATACTGTTATTAACTAAAAACCATAGCCCTTAATACGAACTTGGCCTTGCCTGTTGATAAATTATTGAATTAATTAAACAAAAAGTGCGTGTTGCTGGTTAATGGAAATGGCAGTTTATGAAGAAAATCTATTCATTATTTTTCATTCTGGGATTTATTGTTAATTGTCAGGTAATCTTTGGGCAAACGGCCCCCTCGCCTTATAACCTGTCTTCCGGCTCCTGGACATTAACCGGGTGGGCCACAAACGTAGCCGCTGCTTCTTATCCTGCTAATGGTGCTACAGGTGCAAATAATACAACAGGTGTTATTGCAGGCGCTGCCAATGCAAATATGGTGTTTTGGATGAATGGGTCCACCGACCAGGGATTGACAACAGCCGAATCAGGAAATTATGCAGGTACTTATACTGCTGGAAACGGAAAGTTAGTCGGCAATGCCACAAATGGATTTTATTTTGATAACACAGGCGGAGTAGGTTTGGGATCTGCAGTACTGGCGCTCAATACTACACAAAGGATTTCTATCCAGGTAGCATGGACAGCAAGGACAATTACTACGGGAGGTCGTCAATATGGAATAAGGCTGCAATATAGGGTAGGGGCTTCCGGTAGTTTCACAGATGCCAATGGTACGGTGGCTAATATTTTGTATACCGGGGGAGCAGCAGGCTCATCACAGGCTATGACTACTGTCACGCTGCCGGCAGCGGCTGAAAATCAACCTGTGGTTCAGTTGCTGTGGAGGTTTTATTATATTGGTCCTGCCACTGGTACAAGGCCACAGTTTGGAGTAGACGATATCACTGTTTCAAGTTCAGCCTTACCAGCCCCTGTAGTGACAGGCAGTGCTCAAACAGGAAATGTAGGGACAATATTTTCCTATAATATTAGTGCGACCAATTCTCCTTCCAGTTATGCTATAACAACTGGAAGTCTTCCTCCCGGGTTAAATTTAAATACAACAACCGGTGCTATTACGGGTACTCCAACTACCGTTGGTTCATACTCGATCGATGTAACCGCTACGAACGCAACAGGAACAAGTAGCCCTGCAACCATAGGTTTTACGATCAGTAAAGGAAATCAATCTATTAGTTTTGGTGCATTGGCTGCCCAGACATATGGCAACAGCAGTTTTAGTCTTGGTGCAACTGCCGGTTCCGGGCTTGCTGTAACATATATTAGCTCAAATCCCGCGGTGGCTACAGTATCAGGTAATACGGTTACTATCCTTACTGCAGGAACAACCACCATTACAGCTTCACAGGCGGGTGACGCTAACTGGAATGCTGCAACAAATGTTGGTCAAACACTTACTGTAAATCCAAAGGCACTAACCATTTCCGGCTTAACTGCAAATAATAGAGCTTATAATGCAACTTCATCTGCTACATTGAATGGTATTGGTTCAGAGACATTAAATGGTGTTATTGCTGCAGATATAGGCAATGTGACACTCGGAGGTACAGCCGCCGCTGTTTTTGCTAATGCGAATGTTGGAACAGGTAAGGCTGTCACTGTTAGTGGTTATACGATCAGTGGGAGTGCTTCGGGCAATTATTCATTGACGCAACCTGCAGGACTTACAGCTGATATTACAGCAATCACACTTAGTATAACAGGGCCTGCTGCATCTAATAAAGTGTATGATCGTACTACTGCCGCCACCATAACCGGAACATTAAGTGGTGTGTTGCCCGCAGATGCTGGAAATGTGACACTGTCAAGCGGTACCAGCACTTTTGTAAATTTCAATGTAGGTACAGCTAAAGCGGTGACTGCAGCTTGTACACTTACTGGTTCCGCATCGGGTAATTATGTATTGACACAACCCTCCGGCCTTACTGCAGATATAACTCCGCTAAATCTTACCATAAGTAGTCCTGCCGTTACCGGTAAAGTATATGATGCACTCACTGCAGCAACGATAACAGGTACGCTTAGTGGAATTATTGCCGCAGATGCAGGAACTGTCACGTTAGTGGGAACAGGGAATTTTACAAATGCTAATGCAGGAGCCGGTAAAGCAGTCACAGCTTCTTGTTCGTTAAGTGGCGCCGCTTCAGGCAATTATTCTTTGTCACAACCTGCCGGCCTCACTGGAACAATCACGGCAAAGTCATTAACAATAAGCGGTGCTACAGCTTCAAACAAAGTGTATGATGCTACCGCAGCATGTTCTATTGGTGGTGCGCCAGTCCTGGTAGGAGTAATTGCATCAGATGCAGGAAATGTAACACTGGGTGGTTCCGCCTCAGGAACCTTTGCCAATGCGAATGTAGGAACGGGAAAGGCAGTGACTGTTAGTGGTTACACGATCAGCGGTAGTGCCTCGGGTAATTATTCATTGACTCAGCCAACAGGACTTACCGCTAATATTACCGCAGTAACGCTTACGGTTAGTGGCGCTACGGCAAGTAATAAATTATATGATGGTACTACTGTTGCAACAGTATCAGGTGGTACCTTATCAGGAGTAATAGCTGCTGATATCGGATCAGTTTCGGTATCAGCTACAGGGACTTTTGCCCAGGCAAATGTAGGAACTGGCATTGCAGTTACAGTGGCATTGACAGGCAGCGCAGCTGTTAATTATATACTTACGCAGCCGGGGATTACGGCAACAATTGCACAAGCGGGTCAAACCATAACTTTCGGGGCGCTGGCTTCAAAAACTACTGCTGATGTTCCTTTTGCTTTGACTGCAACAGCTAGTTCCGGGTTAACAGTAACTTATATTAGTACCAATACCTCTGTTGCCACCGTTTCAGGTAGTACAGTTACCATTGTTGGTGCAGGCACAACAACCATCACTGCTTCCCAGGCCGGGAATGCTAATTATACTGCGGCAACAGATGTTTCACAATCGCTTGTGGTTACGGTAGCACCTGTTACTTTGGGCACTTATCCTTTTACGTCGACCACCTGTGCAGTACCTGTATACGGAGCAACCGGAGTTGTGTCAAATCTTACTTTTTCAAACGTTAGTCTCACTGGAATTAGCTGTAATAACAATGCACCCAGTGCACTTAGTAGTACCACTTCCTGGGGAACTGCAATAAATACAGGCAAGTATATAGAATTTACATTAACACCGGCGAGTAACTATGTACTTACCGCAAGCACCCTGGTGTTTGATGTTTGGCGGTCAGGAGCAGGTGCAACAAATTATGCTGTCAGGTCCAGCATTGATGGATATACTGCAGATATTGCAACAGGTACAAATCCGACCTCTCAAACTAGCATTTCAACAATAACTCTGGGGGCTTCTTTCCAAAATCAGTCTTCACCACTCACTTTCAGAATATATGCGTGGGGAGGAAATAGTACGGGTGATTGGAGGATCGATAATATTTCGCTTACAGGAATTGTAAGTACTGGTTGTACACCACCCTCAACCCAGGCTTCTGCAATCAGCGTTTCTCCTTTGGGAAGCACAACAGCTACTGTTGGATGGACAAATGGCAACGGTACCGGGGGAAGGATCGTTGTAGCATATCCTGGTGCAGTTGCTGGTACGGCACCTTCAAGTGGAACTACTTATACAGCGAATGCGGCATATGGTTCGGGTTCATTGATAGGAACAGGCCGGGTGCTGTATAATGGTAGTGGTGGAACAACAGGTTCGGTCAGTGTGACAAACCTTACAGCAAATACTCAATATACTTTTGTTGTGTATGAATATAATACTGCCAGTACATGTTATAATGCAGCTACTACAGCATCAATAACGGTAACGACTGCCTGCGCAGGAGGAAGTCCGGTCTACGCTTCTTTGCCTGTTACGGAAAGTTTTGAAAGCTGGATAAATGGATGTAGTGCTACAGACAGGCCGGGTAGCAGTTGGTTAAATTCACCATCAACCGGAAATAATTCATGGAGAAGAAATGACCAGGGGGTATCTTCTGCTTCGTGGAACTCTAATAATGGCGCCTATTCTCCCACATTTAGTGCAGGGGCTTATTCAGCACGGTTTAACAGTTACAATGCTACCAGTGGTACATCGGGTACACTTGATCTGTATGTTGATTGTAGTTCGTCAGCTGTTGCCAAACAACTGACCTTCGATTATATTAATACAAATGGAACTGATATACTACAGGTATTCGTCTCCACTGATGGCGGCGCAAGTTTCCCAACTCAGTTGGGTTCAAATCTTGGAGTGGCAGCATCCTGGTCTGGCCAGTCCCTTTCCGTTACAAGTAATTCAGCTACTACTGTTATAAGGTTCAAGGCCACCAGCGATTGGGGAACAACAGATATTGGTATAGATAATGTTAAGTTAATTCCTCCATGTGTAACTCCGGACGCTTTTGAATTTGTATCACAACCTGCTAATGTGCAGCAAGGTACAAATATGAGTGCTGTAACGGTGCGGGCATATTGTTCTGCAACAGGAGTTACGGCTACCGGTTATACAGGTTCGGTCACACTATCTGTAGTAAGCCCTGGTTGCGGTTATACCAGCCAGTCTGTTAATGCTGTTGCCGGCATAGCAACTTTTAGTGCCGCAACATCAAATGCAATTGTATTCGCAAGAAGTACCCAGACAGGAATACAATTAAAAGCAACAGCTGCGACTATTGCCGGAACAGTCAACAGTACATCATTCAATGTGACCGCTCCATTGGGTACACCTGGTACTACGGTGATAGCCAGTGAAAATTTTGCTGCAGCTTCTACCTGGAATTACACTGTGGGATCAATTACTTATATCGGTTCAGGAGGTAACACTTCCGGTAATTATGTTGGAATTAAAACCTTCAGCGGAAATAAAGCGCTTGTAAAATCCTATTCGGCCAATAATTCTGCTGACGAAACCGAATCAATCAGTACGATTACATTTGACAACAAACTGACAAGTGGATATGACGAAGTTGTTTTTAAATTCAGTATTGCCTCAATGGGAGCTGAAGATAGTTACTCAAATCATAGTGGAGAAGGTGCGGATATAGGGGATTCTATACGATTTATGATCAGCCTCGATGGAGGAACAACCTGGAGTAACCTGCTTCGGTACAGTGGTTTTAATAATCATACATTCCCATTTTCAACTGCTTCAACTGCATTGGCCTATAATGCCAATATGATCTATAATAATTCGGATACTAAAAGTACGTTTACAGTTACATTGCCTACAAACAGTACCCAGTTTATGTTTAGGGCAATCGCTACAAATAATCGTATTAATGAGAATTGGGCGATCGATGATATTTCTCTGACTGGAACTATTTATACTTTGTCGACCCCTTATCCGCTTCCGACTGCAACCGGTAATACTTATTTTACCTGTGCAGGAAGCTCAACAACCGTTTCTGTTGTAACAGGAAATACATCAGGAGCTGTTACTTACGCCTGGACACCGGCATCAAATATTTCGAGCACTTCGGCTTCTAATCCCACTGTAAATCCACCCGGTCCGGCAACCTATAATGTTACTATCACTGATGCAGACGGATGTACAGCCAGTACTTCAGTAAGTATAACAAATCCAACGGGTACCACAGGCGTATGGACAGGAGCTGATAATAATGACTGGTTCCTTTGTACCAACTGGGGTGGAGGAGCAATTCCATCAAGTGGAACAAATGTAACCATTCCGTCTTCTGCAACTTATTATCCTATAATCGATCCTTCATCTCCCAATGCTACCGCATATGCAGGTATAGCCTATGCGAACAATATTACTGTCGATAAAATGTTGGCTTTTGGTCCGGGAGCGTTGCTGAATGTAGCAGGTAATATTACCATACAAAATACTGGTGCAGTGGATATGACACTGGGCGGTGAGATCAATCTGAAAGGTAACTGGGCAAACAATGTTGTGTCAGGAGGATTTACAGCCGGTATAGGAAAATTGAACCTCACAGGATTGGTAGGAACGACACAAACAATTAATACAGCAGGAACCTCAGAGACTTTTTATGATGTTGCCGTCAATCATGCCGGAAATGGTGTTAGCATTCTCAAAAATGTGTCTGTGACAAATTCACTCACCATTTCAAGTGGCCTCCTGGATGCTCAAAGCAATACGCTCAATGGTGCAGCTAGCCTTACTATGACCGGCGGCTCATTACAAATGGCTAAGAACGGAGTTGTGCTGCCGGAACTAACAGGAACGTATAATCTTACAGGGGGTACGGTTATCTTCAATGGTTCGGGCGCAGGTACATCACAAACAATAAGGCCTGTTAATTATTACAATCTTACATCCATATCAGGAACGGGTACACGTATTTTAAGTAGTGGCGTTACTGGTATCGCTGCTGTACTTACACCGGGAACCAATATGTACACCGTAACAGGAAGCTCGGTTAATTTTAATGGTACGGGCGCACAGAATATTCCGGGGTTAAAAGCAGGCTCAGCTCCTTATCTCAACCAGTATAATATCCTGGCGGTCTCAAACGGTAATACAAAATCGGTGACGGATGATTTCACCATACTGGATTCACTTAAGGTATCAACAGGCACTGAATTCCATTTGAACGCAGATAAAGTAGTTACAATAAAATCTGATGCTGGTAAAACGGCCAGGGTAGGCATAGTGAATGGAACGATCACGTATGCATCTAACAGTAAATTCCTTGCAGAACGGTATATACCACCGCATCGTGCATGGAGATTGTTGACGGCGCCGGTTGCAGGACAAACCATTTTACAGGGATGGCAGGAAGGCATAAGCGAAGCTGCCAATTCTACTACAGGCCCTGTTGGTTATGGAACCAAGATAACCGGTACTGCTGCAACTGTTACAGGAAATGGGTTCGACGCAAAAGTAAAAGATCCATCACTCTACATTTGTGCAGACCGCGGTGCACCTTATGAATGGAGCTTTAGTAAAGTGCCTTCTACCACGATGACTCCATTGACCTTAAACACGAACCCGACAGTTCCAACTGCTGATAATCATTATAATTCATACCTCATATTTGTAAGGGGAGACCGCTATGCGCAACTGGCTCCTTATACCACACCCAATAATACAGTATTAAGGGCTACCGGGGCATTGCTCACCGGTGACAGGACCTTTACACTTTCCGGTACACCCGGCTTCAGGTTCATTGGTAATCCTTATGCTTCGGCTATTGATATCCGTAAGATATATATAGATCCTGCCCTGATTGACATTAACACCCATGAACTGAATTACACTATCTGGGATTCGAGGGGAGCTACCAATGGGTATGGCAAACCGGTTTCCTTAACGGATGATGGTACGGGTAATTTTACCGGAACTTTCCCCACCTATGCTACGGAACCACTAAGCACCACCGGCACCATAGAATCCGGACAGGCATTTGGTATATATTATTATGGAGGTGCTCCTGCAACGATAACGATACACGAAGCAGACAAGATCGCCGGCAGCGGTAAATCTGTGTTCATGCGTCCTGCAGGTGAGCTAACAGCAGAACCAGGGAAATTCAGAATAAATTTGTATGCAATAGAAGCTGATAATTCTGCTGTACTCGCAGATGGCGCATTGCTGATCTATGCGGACCGTTACCAGAACAGTGTTAACCTATTAGAGGATACTAAGAAGCTCAATAACTTTGGAGAGAACCTTTCCATTTATAGCGGGGGTCAGTACCTGTCTATAGAAAAGCGAAAGCCGATAGTGATAACGGATACCATATTCCTGGTACCATATAGCCTGAAACAACAAGCCTATAGTTTTGAATTCTTACCGGAAAATATGGATAACCCTGCTTTAGTGGGTTACCTGGAAGATACGTATAAACATACGCGTACACAGGTAAGTCTCAACAGCCCAACGGTGATAAAGATCGTAATAGATGGCAATCCTGCTTCCAAAGCACTGGATCGGTTCAGGATAGTATTTGCGCTTCCTGAAGGAGGTCCGCTGCCGGTAACGTACAGCAGTATCAAAGCATGGCAGCAGAACAGGGATATTGCAGTAGAATGGAAAGTGGAAAATGAACTGAACATCCGGGAATATGAAGTAGAGACATCAATGAACGGCCGTGATTTTACCAAAGCAACCAGCACAGCCGCCAAAGGCAATAATAACCCTGGCAGCCTGGCCTATAATTGGTTAGATCCAAATCCAATAACAGGTACTCATTATTATCGTGTACGCAGTATCGGTATTGATGGAAAAGTTGCTTACAGCAGTGTAGTAAAAGTTACTATAGGCAGGAGCACGCCGGGTATTGTAATCTATCCAAACCCTGTGAAGGGTGGAGTAGTGGGATTACAACTGACAGACCTTGTTAAAGGCACTTACCACCTGCGCCTTATCGGTAATAACGGTCAGTTGGTACAGGCAGGAGAGATCAGCCATGAAGGTGGCAGTACAACACAGATATTCCGATTCAATAAAAATGTAATGTCAAAGGCTATTTACCAGCTGGAAGTGATCCACCCGGATAACAGTAAAACATTGTTGAAACTGATCAATGAGTAATTAATTAATCAATTATGGGTACTCATTATAAAGCATTTCCAAAATCTTATACCTATTCATCTCCATCCTGTGGATATTCAAAAAAAATAACATAAAAGATTTGGTGATATTAAAATTACCTTTACTTTTACAGTGATTTCCGAACCCAATATTGCTTTTTAAAGCATATTTTGTAAAAGTCCGATTCTTTGATTTTCCTCGTTAACGAAATGTTTTGCCATAGTACCTGATGATAGTTATGCTTCCTGCATACTTTCATCTGCATGCTTACCGCCCCTATTATAACTTATGACAAAAACGTACGTCCCTTGAATAATATCTCAGTATTCAGTATTCGCCACACAATATCTATTCCTACAAATTACCGGCTATTTACCTTTTTTATTTGGACATTTTTTCAAAGGAAGGGCAATTTTTTATCCTAAACAGAGTTAATAGATTTAGTTTATTAACATATGATAGGCGGCTGTGAACAAGATCATGAGGGTTTTAAACGCATTTAGGCTAATCTTGCAGTATTAATTTTTTATATATAAAAATAATCGATGGTTGACTTGATATCCACCAAAGGTTTAAAAGTATACTCCTATTGACATTTAAACAGAAGAATATGACAACAAATCTCCTCTTCATCAAACGAGATGCAACTCCATTTAATGGATTTTTTTCCATTCCAACAGGTGATCAAGACACGGTTACCATAGCCGGGATTCAAAAAAAGTCGATGATAAAATTAACTGCACGCATGGTCGTGCTGTTTTTTTTATTGCTCACGTGCTTAGTAACTAATGCCACCATTGGGATTACTGTCGCAACCGGAGGTACCGGTATTTCTGCGGATAGAGCAGCGAATTCAGTCCCACTTGGTACTGTGGTAACGTTGGGAGATATTGTTCTTAATGAAGGGGCAACTGGCGATTTGCCGTTGGTCGCTTTTGCTTCAAGAACTTTGATCCTTACTGCACCAGCTGGATGGCAATTTGTTAGTGGTCAGGGATCTTTAGTCACCAATTCAGCTGATGTTAGTTCATCCTCAATATCAGTTTCTACAACTACAATAACACTTACCCTTACCGGGGATATAGGTCCTACCGGTGAAGATGATATACTCACAATTTCCGGGATACAGGTTAGAGCCATTGACGGTGGCGCGGCACCATCTGCAACGGTACAGATCTATAGATCAACAGCTGGCGGTGCCGGTGGTACACTAGGCGCAATATCAGGAATCACAACCACCACTAATACGGATGGTAGCGGAGGAACTAACTTTGGTTCACTGTCTCAGGCGCTTGGAGCAATGAGCAAGCTTGTTATTACATTACCTAATCAGACTTTTAGTGATTTAACAACTTTCACAGGAAGCGGTAATTCAGCAACTACGCCTACTGCACAAACAGCCGGAACCTCATTCAATATAACAAATATCAGGGCAACCGACCAGTTCTTCAATGTGATCACTTCGTATACAGGAGCTACACCTAAATCGATCACCTATTCAGGGCCTGCAAGCGGGTTAAATACTCCATCATACACACAATCTGTAGTTTTCACCAATGGCGTATCTGTAACAACACTTGCTACAACGCTTACAAAAGCTGAAACAACTACCATTACTGCCACTGATGCTGCAGCCGTTGTAACCGGCCCGGCAAGTTCAAGTTTAACGGTGAATGCAGGAGCTGCAACAAAATATTTGGTTTCTTCCAGTACCAACAGCCCGGTAGCAGGAGCTGCTGTAACACTTACTGCTCAATTGGCAGATGCTAATAATAATTCAGTAAGTACATCAGGTCTTACAGTTACCTGGGGTGCCAGCAATGGCGGATCATTTACAGGCGGAACCACAAGTACTACAAATGCAGGGGGAACAGCAACCAAGACTTTTACAACAAATACTGTCGCTGGTACAACACATGCAATAACGGCGACAACAGGAGCTAATACCGGTTCGGTTAATATTACAACGGTAGCAGGCCCTGCCTCACAGATAGCAATAAACGCAGGAAATGGACAAACGGCCATTGCGGGCTCTGCAGTGGCAACAGCTCCAAGTGTAATAGTAAGAGATGCTAATAATAACCCCGTAAGCGGCTTTAGTGTAACGTTTGTGGTAGCATCAGGTGGAGGTAGTGTAACCGTGCCAAGCCCGTCAACAAATGCCAGTGGTATCGCAACCGTTGGTAGCTGGACCTTAGGGACAACCGCAGGTAGTAATTCCCTGACAATAACAAGTGCAGGTCTTTCGGGCTCACCTGTCACCATTACTGCGACCGGACAGGTAGGACCGGCAGCAAAATACATAGTTACTTCCAGCAGCAGCAGCCCTATAGCAGGATCAGCTGTTACCATTACAGCTCAGCTGTCTGATGCAAATAATAACGCGGTTAGTACCGCTGGCAATATAGTGACCTGGAGTAAGACAGGAACAGGAGGTTCATTTGCAAGTGGAACAAGTACAACCAATGGCAGTGGTATAGCTACCGTGTCTTTCACAACACATACCGTTTCCGGTACGGTACACACAGTTACTGGTACAACAGGTGCTCTTACGGGTACTACTGCTAATATTATAACAGTGGCCGGCCCTGCCTCACAGATAGCAATAAACGCTGGAAATGGCCAGTCTGCCACGGCTGGTTCTGCGGTAGCTACAGCCCCAAGTGTAATAGTAAGAGATGCTAATAATAATGTGGTAAGCGGTTTTAGCGTTACATTCGTTGTGGCCTCCGGCGGGGGAAGTGTAACAAGCGCAATACAATCAACCAATGCCAGCGGTATCGCGACTGTTGGTAGCTGGACCTTAGGTACTACAGCCGGAGCTAATTCACTAACAGTAACGAGCGCAGGCCTTGCAGGCTCACCGGTAACATTTACAGCAACGGGTAATCCCGGAGCATTGGATCATTTCACTTTAAGCAGTATTTCCAGTCCGCAGGTGGCCGGCGCAAATTTTTCAGTGACCATCACAGCACAGGATATCAACAATAATACAGTAACCAGCTTTGCAAGTACAGCAGCGATGACAGCCAATTCAGGGCTGGTTAATCCTGCAACATCAAATCCATTTACACTGGGAGTATTAACACAAAGTTTTAATGTAACAGCGGCGGGAGCAGGCCGGACGATAATTGCTACGGCGTCAGCTAAAACCGGCACCAGCAATACCTTTACAGTGAATGTAGGTGCATTCTCCAAACTACAGGTGCTATTACCAGGAGAAGTAGCCTCCGCGGGTTCAGCTACGGGCAAAACGGCTGCAACTCCAACAGCGCAATCTGTTGGCACAAATTTTACAGTAACCGTGAACGCAGTTGATGCAAACTGGAATATAATAACAACAGCAGCGGCAGATAATATAGCCATTACCTCTTCGGATGCAACAGCCATACTGCCCGCAAATAATACACTGTCATCAGGCACTCGCAATTTCACTGTATCATTTGGTACAGTAGGATCATGGACAATAACGGCTACGGATGTCACAAATGGAGGCATTACTGCTAATACGAGTGCGGCTGTTTCAGCAACTGCCTTCGTATCACTGGCAGGTGACTACTTCAGGTCAAGTCCGGCAACCGCAGGAACACCTGGATTATGGACTGCGGCTGCATCATGGCAGGGTTCGCACAATAATGGTGCGTCCTGGTTTAGTGCATCATCACCGGCGACCAGTGCTGCGGCATCAATTAATATACAGGCAGGGCATACCATTTATGTTACAGCTGATCCATCATACACTGCCGCTAATCTTGATATAAATGGAACCTATGAGCACAGGCAAAATGGAGGCAACGTTCCGGTGGGTGCTGGTGTTTGGAATACTGGTTCCACGTTATTGATCACAGGGGCAACAGGTTCAACCTTACCAAATAATCTAAATCAGACATTCTATAATGTTACCTGGAACTGGACAACTCAAAATGCAGAGGTCAGTCTGGGTACTGCTAACCTGTTGGACATCGATGGTAATTTCAGGATTTCCTCAACGGGTAGCTCAATTTTAAGATATTCCAACACTGCTGCTAATAGTATATCAATAGCAGGTGACCTGATCATTGAAGGGGGTATATATAGTTTTACCAACGCGTCCTCGGCATCAGCAGGAGTGAGAACTATGACAATTTCAGGAGATTTCCTCCAGACAGGCGGTACATTTGACCTGGATAGGGGAACAGGATCAGCTCTTCATACAATAAGTGTTGCAGGGGATTGGACAAGGAACGGGGGAACTTATACCAGGAGTACCGAGACAATAACTTTTGGCGGATCGGCTGACCAGGTAATTGGAGGATCAGCCTCAACCACTTTCAATAATGTTATAATAAATAAAACTGCAACAGCGAATACGGTAACCAATTCAACCAGTGCATTAAATACGGCAGGTAACCTTACAGTTACCCAGGGAACACTGAAACTTGCAGCCGGTGATGCACAAATTACAATAGCTGGAAATCTGAATATTGCTGCAGCAGGGATATTGATCCACGACGTTAACTGGGACGTGCCGGCTACTCAATTTTTACTTCGCGTAAATGGTAGTATCGCCATTGATGGTATATATACTCCCGGTACATCTGTACCAGGCATGCGCACCCATGTACAGATGGGCACCGGTGGTACAACACTTCGTACAGGAAATACAGCAGGCTCAGCTTTGAGTATTTTAACGCTGGCGCATAGTAGCGGAACAATTACTGCCAATGGAACGGTTAATATAAATAGTAATTTCTGGGCATCATTCGGTGTGAATGGTGGAACCTTTGCAACAGGTGGTAATATTGTAAATGTCAATAATGGAGGTGGAATACTGATAAATGGAGGAGCAGTCACCGTTAATGGTGGCACACTGAATGTAACAGGTGGCATTGCAGTAGGAACTGCTGCATTGGCTGGAACATTAAATGTAAGTTCTGGTACGTTGACCACAGATGCACTTAACTTGGGCGATGGAACAAGAACAGGTACTTTCAACCATAGTGGTGGAACTGCCAATATTAACGGCAACCTTACTATTAACGCATCTTGTTCTTATATCTGTACCAATTCTCCTGCTATCAACATTACTGGTAACTGGGCTAACAGCGGAACATATACGAAAGCTACAGAAACAGTTTCATTTAATGGAACAACTGCCATAAGTGGTACAGCGGCTAATTCGTTCAATAATGTTGTTATAGGCGGAGCATTAACAGCATCAGCTACAACAGCCCTGAATGTTGGTGGTAACTTTACCAACAATGGAACATTTACAGCTAATGGCGGAACAGTTACTTTCAATAGCACTACCGCTGCCCAGGCAATCGGGGGAACAGTAAGTACTACGTTCTTTAATCTTACCAACTCAAATACAAATGCAACGGGTCTTTCTTTATCACGTGATCAGACAGTAAGCAATAACCTGACTTTCTCCTCTGCTTCTAATGGTAAAATAGCCACATCAACCAATACATTGATCCTTACAAAAGCGACACCAACTAATGCTATCAGCGGGGCAACTACGGCACGTTATGTGAATGGTAATCTCCAGGTGGCATTCCCTGCAGGTACCACAACAGCAATGGTTTTACCGGTTGGTGCTGCACTATACGCTCCTGTAACACTCACAGTAAATGGGGTGTCAGGTGCTGTAGATATTAAAGCATCTGCCACTGCGGGAACTTCTCCAAATGAAAATAACCCGGTAACCAATGCTTCAGGTATTAATGCAACTAACAGGGCAGCATATTACTGGAACTTAACCAAAATAGGAGCGGGTACAATTACCAATTATGATGCAACATTTGATCACTCAAATATTGGTCACCCCGGTACTCCTGCCAATTATAAACTTAAAAACTTTACTACTTCATGGGCTAATATTCCATCACCAACAATTGCTGGCAATACTATAAAGGGAAGTGGTCTTTCAAATTTCGGTGAATTTGATGCAGGTGAATCCAATTCAATTACGGTTAGTACCAACCCTACAAGCCCTGCAGCATTTTGTGCTGGTGGTAATACCTCTTTTACAAGTGCTTCTACATCTGTTCCGGCTCCAACCATACAGTGGCAGGAAAAAGTAGGTGCTGGTGCCTTTACTAATATTACAAATGGCGGAATATATAGTGGTGCTACAACAGGTACACTGACATTGACAGGTGCAACTGGTAGCATGAATGGCAACCAGTACCAGGCAGTCTTTACAAATTTGAATGGTACAGCAACTTCTACGGCTGCTACCTTAACGGTCAATTCTCCTTCCACAGCAGCAGTACTTGCGAATGACGGAGCTACTTCAACATGCGGCGGAAATACCACGCTTAAGGTAACAATCACTGGCGGAACGTCACCATTCACAGTAGTATATAATGATGGGGTGAATCCAAATGTAACCGTTCCGGGATATGTAAGTGGTACACCAATAACTGTATCGCCTACCAGTACAAAAACCTACCAGCTGGTATCTGTGACAAGTACAGGTGGATGTGTGGGAACCGGCAATAGCGGTACACCAACAGTAACAGTAAATAGTGCTTCTACAGCAGCAGTGTTGGCAAATGATGGAGCTGCTTCAATATGCGGAGGAAGTACAACACTTAAAGTAACGATCACTGGCTTTCCAGCACATTGGGATCCTAAGCTTAGAATTCCACGTGGACAAGTTGTCGCG